>Ga0209794_1000122_pt1 | contig 190303 bp, 147 predicted proteins | sample EBPBio232013_DNA_FD_185869 | JGI IMG/M metagenome (GOLD analysis project Ga0209794, IMG submission 185869) | Wastewater treatment Type I Accumulibacter community from EBPR Bioreactor in Madison, WI, USA - Reactor 1_5/23/2013_ DNA (SPAdes)... | ecosystem: Engineered > Bioreactor > EBPR >...
GGTTATTACTCGATTTCAAGTTAGTTTCTAACTCTTTTCGTTGTTCTTCGCTCAGAAGTGGTTTATTAACTCGTCCCATGAAACGAAAATAATAAAATAATGCAAACTAATTTCAATGAAGTACTTATAAACACTTTAGAACCCAGTTTGGGCGGTTGTTGTTACCTAATTGAAAAGAGACTAAAACATCTATCTCATGCCAACAACAGCCCACCTCCCCTTCTCCCCCATTTTTAAAGGAGAAGATGCCATTCCCCAAGAATTTAGATTAGAAGAAGTACACCAGCGAGAATACCTCTTAAACGGTGAACTTGTCCAGTGGGATGGCCCTGTTACGTCTATTTATTCGCCCGTTTGCATTCCAACCGACAATGGTTTGGAACGTAAACTTTTGGGAAGTATTCCGCGTACTTCGCCGAAAGAAGCCTTGGAAGCGTTAGATGCCGCTGTCAATGCCTACAACAATGGGCTGGGCGAATGGCCTACGATGACCGTCGGCGAGCGGATTAATTGTATGCAGAAGTTTGTTTATCTAATGATTCAACAGCGGGATTTAGTCATTAAATTGTTGATGTGGGAAATCGGAAAAACATTGTCCGACGCCACCAAAGAGTTTGACCGCACCGTCGATTACATCAATGATACGATTGACGCCCTCAAAGACCTCGACCGCGAATCGTCGCGTTTTCAAGAAGCCGAAGGAACCATTGCCCAAATCCGCCGAGCGCCACTGGGCGTGGTACTGAGCATGGGGCCTTTTAATTATCCCTTGAACGAGATTTTTACGACGCTCATTCCTGCCCTGATTATGGGAAATACCATTCTTTTCAAACTTCCCAAACACGGCGTATTGGCGCACTATCCTTTGCTCAATGCCTTTAAAGAAGCTTTTCCCATAGGAACCGTCAACACGCTGTACGGAAGAGGGTCGGAAATTATTTCGCCCATCATGGAAAGCGGGAAAGTGAATGTATTGGCTTTTATCGGCTCAAGTAAAGTAGCCAACGGCCTCAAAAAATTGCACCCAAAAGTCAACCGCCTCCGCGCTATTTTGAGCCTTGATGCCAAAAATGCGGCCATTGTCACCAAAAATGCCAACATCGACGTGGCCGTAAACGAGTGTATCCTCGGGGCGCTTTCGTTCAACGGGCAACGTTGTACGGCGTTGAAGCTCATCTTTGTGCAAAAAGAAATCGCCACGGAGTTTGTTGCAAAACTCAATGCGGCCGTATCGGCCTTAAAACCAGGCTTACCTTGGGAAAATGGCGTCAAAATCACACCCCTACCCGAAGAAGACAAACCCGATTATTTAAAAGCCTGCATTGAAGACGCCGTTGCGCACGGGGCAAGTGTCCAAAACGAAAACGGAGGCTATACCGAAGCATCGTTTGTGTTTCCAGCGGTGGTGTATCCCGTAAACAATCAGATGAAACTCTACCACGAAGAGCAGTTTGGCCCCGTTATTCCTGTCCTTCCTTTTGAAACCATCGACGAACCCATCGACTACCAAGTCAATGCCTCGCACGGAATGCAGGTGAGTATTTTTAGTGAAGATTCTAAAGAAGTGGCTCAGTTGATTGATTCTTTTGTCAACCTTGTTAGCCGCGTCAATATCAACTGTCAGGCGCAAAGAGGCCCCGACGTATTTCCTTTCACGGGGCGCAAAGACAGCGCCGAAGGAACACTTTCGGTTTTTGATGCGCTTCGTTCCTTTTCGATTCGTTCGTTGGTAGCCACCAAATTGACCGAAAGCAACAAGGTGTTGCTGAATACCATCGTACGAGACCACGATTCTAACTTTTTGAGTACTGATTACATTTTTTAAGATTTTCTAGTTTTACCCGCAGATGTACATGCTTGCGCATAGTTGGCAAACGTCTGCGGGTAAATTATTTTTTTATAATATTATTTATAGATTTCTATAAATTGTATTATTTTTATTACATATACCATTCAAATACCTTTGCATTGTCATTTACAACACCGAAAAACAATGCAAAAAATATTGGTTATCAACGGCGGAAAAACGTTTGCCCATTCGGGTGGCCGCCTCAACACTACCCTTACCGAATGGGACAGTGAATTTTTTACCCCTGAAAATGGCTTTGAGCTAAAAATCACGCAGGTAGGAGAAGAAAACTACGACGCCAACGAAGAAGTGGAGAAATTTGTGTGGGCCGACGTCGTCATTTATCACTTCCCCATTTGGTGGATGTACCTTCCTTTTTCATTGAAGGAATATTTCGATAAAGTACTTACGGCTGGACATAGGAAAGGGCTGTATTACAGCGACGGACGGAAGGCCAGTAACCCCGAACGAAACTACGGAACGGGCGGCTTGATGCAAGGAACTCGCTACTTGGTCACTACGACTTGGAATGCTCCTAAAACTGCTTTTACACTACCCGAAGAGTTTTTTCAGGGCCGAAGTGTCGATGATGGCGTGTTGTTTCCCTTCCACCGCATGAATGCTTTTTGTGGACTAGAACCGCTGCCTAGCAAGCATTTTCACGATGTTGAAAAAAACGGCTCGCCTGAGCTAACCGCTTCTTTCAAAGTAGAATATCTTGAGCACCTTCGTACTGTGTTTGGGGGATAAAAACAATTAGACATTCCAAGTTTTTGAAACTTGGAATGTCTAACATTCTCTACTTCCCTTTTTCCAAACGCTCTGCCAGCATTTTGATAAAATACCCTCCTACGACTGAACGGGCTTGGAAGCCTACCTGCTTGGCGTTGGTAGTTTCGTGCCAGTCAGAAAGTGGTACGCGGGTTGGGGTTTCGTTGGCATATTTCCACACGGGGTCAACCAACGCTTTGAAATCGGCGTCCGAATCAGCCATGGTTGCCGTCCATACAATCCAATCCGACTTGGTGTACGTCTTGCGGCTGTCGAGCGGAAGACCGTACGCTTGTTGTTTTTTGAGGTAAAACGCGATTTCCTTTTGCGCAACTTCTTTCGGGAACACGTTCAATCCGAGCAATTTATCCCAAACAATGTTGTATTTCTGGCTCCAACTTCCTGCGGTTTTGTCAAACGTCAGTGCGTAGTGGTCACCGTCGGCACTCATCTCCATCCAGCGACGAGCCAAGGTGCGCGCCAACGTAAAATGTTCATCGGCTAGTTTTTGCTCACCCAATTGCGCAGCCATTTGAGCGTAACACGCAATTCCAACAATAGCCTTTGCCGACAAGTTAACGTTACGCGCCAAGTGCCCCGCAAAGTCATCGGTACAAAGTTGGTTGGCAGGATCGAAACCGTCGCGTTTTAAGAACTCTACCCATTTGGTCAACATCGGCCAGTGCTCACGCGCAAAGCTTGGATTGCCGTCCATTTTCACCGAGGCCGCCGTCAAAATCATCATATTTCCTGCTTCTTCCACGGGCATGTCTTCGCCGTAGGTTTGACCATTGGCAAGCGGATACGTACCGATGTCATGTGCGGGGAAGTCTTTTTTCCAACGTCCCGATTCGCTGTAATCAAAAATGAAGCGTAGTAATCCTTTGGCCAATTCGTTGTTGTACAACAAAAACATTGGTGCCGACGGATACGTTACGTCCACCGTTCCAATCGACCCATTCGAGAAATTTTCTTTCGACAAAAAGAACACTTCCCCCTTCGGCCCTGCCACGATTTTATGGGCAGAAATAGCCTGACGGTACGCCAATTGGCACAAATCCGCGTACGATTTTCCACCTGCTTTGGTCGCATCGTCGTACATTTTTTTATCAAAGGCTGTGCTTTTAGTGACCAAACGTTGGTAGTCTGTTTCGGCAGTTTGTAACGTTTTCAGCATGGTCGTAGCAGGGTCACGGCGCCACCATCCACGGAGGTTTTGACCAAAATACTGTACCGAATACACATCGTCGTAGCCCAAAAGCAAGTGTTTAGCCGTGGTTTTTCCCGAAACATTGCCAAAGTTTACGACCGTCGCCATGGCCAACTCACCCGCCGTTCCTGAGACCGTCGAAGAAGTAGCCGTCAATTGGCCTTTTGCTTTAAAATCGTTTTTCAATTGGTCAGGATTCCCCGTCACCACACTGCTTGCCGCATCAGGCACGGCCAAGTACGCATAGCCCCAGTCGATGCGGATGTTATCACCTTTTTTGCCCAACACAGGCTGCTCTTTGGTTCCTACAGACGCATAAACGAGCTTGCCGTCTTTCTTGGTTTCGGCCACTACTTCTTGCGAAGGCACGTTGGTAGCGACCAAGGCCGATTCGCCAAAATACACCTGTACCGAGTGGGGTTTGTTGTCCAACGAACGCGTGGAGAACGTCACATAACTTACGGGACGAGCGGCTACTTCCAATTCATCCATCAACAGAGGCGACAAGAAGTTAACGTCCAATTCCACAGGCCCTGCGGTAAATACATAACTGGTTTGGGTCGCCGTGACGGTGGCTTTCTTTTGCGTAGCTGTGACCGCCTGCGCCGTTGGCACTACACTCACGATGCCGACATCCACAAACGATTCCCCAACGGGGCTAATGCAATGCACCGCCAAGACGTTACGCCCTTTGCGAAGCGCCTTCTGGCCTTCGGCGGAAAGAGGCGAATGGATGTATTCGCCTGCACAGCAAGGCTTTGTGAAGATGCGCGTACCATTGAGATACACCGTCACATCGTCGTCGTTGATAAGGGTTAGCAAAAGCTTAGAAGCATCCACTTGCCCGTCGTAGTTAAACTCGCGGCGGATAAAAATTCCGTCTTTGTCAATTTTTCCATTGTGAAACGGTGTACGCGAAGCAGGCGAGTCGCCGAAAGGCCCTGAGCCCGTTTTCCAGCCTTGGGGGATAAAATCGGGTTGCTCCCAACCTGCTGAGGGCTTCACTGTAGTATAAAGCGCTTCGTACGGTTTGTTTTCGCCCGTTGGCAACAATGCTTGGTATAAAGTTGGAGGTGCTCCTAAAAACTGATACGACTTACCGTCCACGCGCACAATGCCTTCGAGCGAATGCGGACGACCTGTCCAGTGGCGGGTAGAGCCTTCAGTGAGCTGGTCGGTATTACTCCAAATGCTAAAATAAGGGTCGTGGGTAATGAGCGGATACGAAGGTGGACGCAACGTCTGTGCGACAGCCGCCGTCAGGGAAAGGCAGCCACTCAGGGCAAGTAACAAGATTGCGGGTTTGTTGTAAAACATTGGAATGGAATGAAAATTTGAGAGGTTAATTTAATATACACTAAAAGGAGAGGCGGCGCTTGCTCTACCAGAAACTGCTCATGTTCTGGTTTGAAACAAACGGCTCACCTCTCCCTTAGGAGGTTAGTCTGACTGTCGTTAGCTGCTGCGGTCTGACTATCGTCTGACCGTGTTGGGCTTGGGCAAAACTTGATGGGTTTTAGCCCATGCTTGCCACTGTTTTTTCAATTCGTTTACTTTTTCGGGATATTTTGCAGCGACATCGTTGGTTTCGGTTTTGTCATTGGCAAGGTCAAACAAATGCCAAGTTGTGTCGCGGCTTGCTGATACCAATTTCCAATTTCCCGACCGAGCATAACGTGCGCCAAAGTGCTCGTTGAACAGGCTCGTATGCCCTCCGTTGGTTTTTCCCTGAAATGCAGGCACAAGGCTTTGGCCTGTAGAAGGCGAAATGCTGCGTCCCTGAAACGTCTGCGGGTATTTTGCTCCTGAAATTTCTACGCAGGTACGCATAAAGTCCATTACGTGCCCCATTTGAGCGCTGTAACTTCCTTTTTTTGCCTTGATTCCTTTTGGCCAAAACGCCACCATCGGCGTGTGAATACCCCCTTCGAACGATTCCGCTTTCCAGTATTGGTAAGGCGTGTTTGACACGTTTGACCAACGCTGCCCAATCGACGCAAAAGAGGTCTGTGGCCCTGGCATTACTTGTTTTTTCAAGTCATACGAAATAGGCCGACCATCGCGCGTTTCGTTGGGGCGATCAAAACCTGGGCCATAGGCCGCACAGTTTTCTGGACTTGCCCCGTTGTCCGAAAGAAAGACGATGAGGGTGTTTTCCAACTGTCCCGTTTGGCGTAGCGTCTGCAACATACGGCCGATGCCCTGATCCATGCGGTCAATCATCGCCGCGTGAACGGCCATGGCGCGTGCGTCCCATTCTTTATCGGCGTTTGCTTCCCACGTTTGTTGTTTATCCCAACGCTCCGACAATGGCGTGGTTTTGGGGTCAATCAAACCCATTTTCACCATTCGTTCGTAACGGTTTTTCCGAATCGCATCCCAGCCCGATTTGTACGTGTCTTTGTACTTTTCAATGTCTTCAGGCAGGGCCATCAGCGGCCAGTGCGGGGCGGTGTGTGCCACGTACAAGAAAAACGGCGACGACGACTTAGCAAACGATTGAATATAAGCTACTGTGGAGTCGCTAATGGCATCCGTGTGGTAGTAATTCTTTGGAACTTGCGTCACAGGTTTTGTCCCATTCACCAAACTAAAAGGGTCAAAAAAGTCAACTACGCCCCAAATGTTCCCAAAATACTTATCAAAACCACGCGCAGTAGGGTACTGGTTTAGCGGTCCAAAATCGCCAAAGTCCTTTTTGTGGTTAAGCCAATCGAGCTGATCTTTGGGGTTTTTCTGAACGATGGTGTTCGACACGTGCCATTTTCCTGTCATACCCGTTTGATAACCCGCAGCCTTCAATACCTCCGCAATGGTCACGGTATTTTCGGCCAAATGCCCACGGTACCCTGGTATCGATTCTTCGTCGGTCATTTTACCAATGCCTGCTTGGTGGTTGTACAAACCTGTAAGCAAACTGGCGCGCGTTGGACAACAACGGGATGTGTTGTAAAACTGAGTAAAACGCAGCCCGTTGTTGGCGAGGTAGTCGATGTTGGGGGTTTTGATTTCACCGCCATAGCAGCCCAAGTCCGAATACCCCATGTCGTCGGCCATGATGATAATGATGTTCGGACGTGCATCCGCTTTTGAACGCGACGGTTTTGAATAAAACGCCGTTAGCCCTACCGACACTGCTACGGCTAAACCCACCGAAGCCACTACCCCTTTTTTCTTCATACTCTTGTTTATTTTTTCCCTGTCAAGGATTTAATTGTTTTGATTTCGTCTTGGCTAAACGCCGTTCCGTCGGTGCGATAAATGTCGTGGAACCATAGTTCAGGCTCTTTTCCATCAGGCATTGGTGTTCCCCAAGCGTAAATGGTATTTGTTTTACCCGCTACAAAACCCCAGTTGATAGCACCGATATTTTCTTGCTTCAACATCGGCATGATGGTTTGGAACAAGCTACCGTTGCGACGCGCCATGTATTCGGTACAAATCATCGGGCGGCCGTACCGACGAAGCTCATTGATTAATTCTTTGTGTTTATCAACGTAGCCATAGTGATGATAGGTAATTACGTCAGAGTTTTCTTCTTGAAACTTGTTCAATTCTTTGTATTTATTGCCCCAACTCCACACGCCAGCGCTAATCGGCTGCGACGGGTTTACGTCTTTGGCCCACGCAAAAACAGCTTTTAACAACGGAAAACTTTTTTCAAAATAGCTGCTATTGCCAGGTTCGTTGTACAAATCCCACAACAAAATACGGTTGTCGTTTTTAAAAGTAGTCATCACGTCTTTCACGTATTTTTCCAGCATGGCCAAGCTATCTGGGTGGTTGTGAATCATCGTACCTGGGTCGCGTACCCAGCCGCTGTTGTGGACGCCAGTTTTGGGCGCAGGCTGCTTGCCTGGGTGGTATTCGTCGTTCCAGCAATCGTCAAAAAATACAAAAATGGTCTTGATTCCGTGCTTGCTCGAAATAGCGAGGTACTCGTCGAGGCGTTTTTTGAAGCCTTCAGGATCGGTTGTCCAAAGAATATGGTGCAAATACACCCGCATGGCATTAAATCCAAGTTGTTCGGCCCAACCTAATTCTTTGTCAAGGGTTTGGCGGTCAAACGACGCAGCCTGAAACATTTCCAATTGGTTGATGGCCGTGCTTGGCTGAAAATTACAGCCTCTTATCCAGCCTTGTTTTTTATACCAATCGTTGGCTTGTTGTGCCGTCCAGCGAGGTTGTGCTTTGAGGGTAGATACCGTTAGAAGCAACGCAATCGCAAAAAGTGTTACTTGTTTCATAAAATGATAGATTGTTGGATAGTTAATTCACAGTAAAAGTTTACAATCAATAGTCTAAGGCAGTTTTGGTCAAAAACTAATACTCTTTCATCGTCTTTCATTATTGATTCTCCCACCGCCACTTCCCTAACCCACTAATAAACAGCACTTTGAAAACAAAGCTTATTGTTATTGATTCCCACTTTGGAAACGGGAAACGGCACGCGTTCGAGCTTGGCATGGCAAGCAATGAATATTGCGAGTAAATGACCTTTTACTAGGGTTAATAGAGTGAAAAAACTATTTTTGCCCTGAAAAACAATCTTTCAACCCACTTGAATCCTATGAAAACCGTAGATTCGTACAATTTTGCGGGCAAACGTGCCCTTATTCGCGTTGACTTCAACGTGCCTCTCAACGAAAAATTTGAAATCACTGACGACACTCGTATTCAAGCTACGCTACCTACCATTCGTAAGATTTTGGCAGACGGCGGTTCTTGCATTTTGATGTCGCACTTAGGTCGCCCGAAAGATGGCCCGACCGAAAAATATTCGCTCAAACACCTTATCAACCCACTTTCGGTGATTTTGGGGGTATCTGTAAAATTTGCTGACGATTGTATCGGTGCTTCCGCAGCCGAACAAGCGGCCGCTCTTCAGCCAGGCGAAGTTTTGTTGTTGGAAAACCTTCGTTTTTACAAACAAGAAGAAAAAGGCGACGTTGAGTTTGCCGAAAAACTTTCAAAACTAGGCGATGTTTGGGTAAACGACGCGTTCGGAACTGCCCACCGCGCCCACGCTTCGACGGCCGTTATCGGTCAGTTTTTTGAAGACCGCGTGTGTGGCTACGTCATGCAAGCCGAAATCGACAACGCACAACGCGTGTTAGAACAAGCCGAACGTCCATTTACGGCGATTATGGGGGGAGCTAAAATTTCGGATAAAATCCTCATCATCGAGCGTCTTCTCGACAAAGTGGATAACCTAATCATCGGCGGTGGTATGACTTACACTTTTACCAAAGCCTTGGGCGGTAAAATCGGAAAATCGCTTTTGGAAGCCGATAAGCAGGACTTAGCCTTGGAAATTTTGGCAAAAGCCAAAGAAAAAGGCGTGAACATATTGATGCCTTTGGACAACGTTTGCGCGGATGCTTTCTCAAACGACGCAAATCGCCAAATCGTGAAAACGGGAGAAATCGAAGATGGATGGGAAGGTTTGGACATTGGTCCAGAAACCATCACCTTGTTTGAAGAAACCGTTCGTAATTCTAAAACGATTCTTTGGAACGGCCCAATGGGCGTATTTGAGTTCCCGAACTTTGCGACAGGCACCAACGCCATTGCTGAAGCGGTGGTACAGGCGACGGAGCAAAATGATGCGTTTTCACTCATTGGTGGCGGTGACTCGGCTTCTGCCATCAACAACGCTGGCTACGGCGACCGCGTAAGCTACGTTTCAACGGGTGGTGGTGCTTTGCTCGAATACATGGAAGGAAAAGTACTTCCTGGAGTAGCAGCATTGGCTTAACTATTTTGTTTGCTTTTTCTCGCCCCGACATACTGTCGGGGCGGGCATGGCTTTGCGTCTCCGACGCCTAAGTTATTTTACTGCTCGTAGCGCTCAATCACGCGCAAAAAATCTTCTTCTTTCGAGAATTTAATTTTTTGTTCTTTGATAAACGCCTCCAAATCGGCTTGTTTATCGCTGAGGGCTTCTAACAACGCCTTCTTGTCTTTTTTGAGGCGAATAATTGCTCCGTCTTTAAACAAATACAAAAACTCTTCTTTGGCAAAACGCTTCGTCGTCGTGGCCGAACTATACAGCTTTTCAGTCTGTATTTTTGTCACTATTCGCTTCAACAACTTCACTTTTCCGTCGGACAGTACTTGGTAAAAATTACGGCCAGAAAGTGACTCATAGGCAGGGAAATTGTTACGAAAAACCCCATCTGTGGTGGAAAATTCGGTAATTTCACTGCTAAACCGATACGATTTTTGATTTTCTTCGTACTCCAGTTCGTCTTTGTACGTGTCGTACCGCATCTTGGCCAACTCGTAGGTTTTGCCATTGTGTTTGGCCTTCACCGTTCCTCTCGCCCACTCGTCTTTCAGATAAGGCGAGCCTTCGATTTCGGTATAGCCGTTTTCAAAAATAGGACGCCCGTTGATGTCCTGAATGAACATTCCTTGGGCATGGGCAGCGATGGTCGCTAAAATCAATCCGAGACAGAGTAATGACTTTTTCATGTTGAATTGTACTTTTGCTGGCAAATTAATCGAACGACCTTGCAACTCAAAGAGCATTTACTCCATATCATCGAAAGTCTTCCACGGGTTGTGCCCGAAACGTGGCTGGCTTTTGCCTTTCTGCTGTTGGTTACGGCCGAGCTAGTTCTTAAACTAACGCGTTGGTCTCAGCAGACATCCGCCATTTTGTGGTTTTCAGCGTTTGGACTGAGTTTGGCGGGGCAGCTGTTGGTCGTTCTCCAATGGAACGCCCCCGAAGGCTATTTATTTCACCACCTGCTTTATCTTGACACCAAGGCTGTTTTTTTCAAGGGGCTTGTACTAATCACTACCCTTTTTGTTCTTCTGCATATACGCGTCACTCACGCCCAATTACCGCCTGAGTTTTACGCCATTCTACTCGCCATTGTACTGGGGCTTTGTTTTATGACCATGGCCGTCAATGGCCTTAGCCTCTACTTGTCGATTGAACTTGTTTCGATTGGTTCATATTTGTTGGCGAGCCTTGGCAAAGGTAAGTTCGCCGCCGAAGGAGGGATTAAATACTTACTTTTTGGTGCATTGAGCTCGGGCATTATGCTGTATGGCCTTTCATTTCTATACGGAATGACGGGCTCACTCGACCTCACAAGCGAAGTTTTTGCCAATCATCTTGCCCAAAACCACCCCGTTATTATACTGATTGTTGGTTTTCTGACGCTTGGTGGCGTTCTTTTCAAACTCTCCTTGGTTCCCTTTCACGTGTGGGCACCCGATGTATATGAAGGAGCCCCTACACCTATTGTTGCTTTTTTGTCAACCGCCCCCAAAGCCGCTGCGTTGCTCTTATTGATGCGTTTGTTGAGCGCGCTCCCTGCCGATTTCCAGCAACTCATGGCCATTTTGGCACTCAGTAGCATTTTGCTAGGAAATTTGTCGGCACTTTGGCAAAACGACCTCAAGCGACTCTTGGCTTATTCTGGCATTGCGCAGGCGGGTTTTGCACTCGTAGGCGTGGTGGCTTTCAACCAAGCAGGTTTTGAAAGTGCTACGTTTTATATTGTTATTTATGTCTTGACCAACCTAGCGGCTTTTCTATTGGTTGACTTGGTGAGTTCTGGCCGCCCAACGCTGCTTTCCTTGTCAGGCAAAGGGGCACAACTGCCCGTGCTTGCCGTTTGTTTTGTCATAATCATGGTGGCTTTGGTAGGCTTACCTCCCACGGCGGGCTTTACCTCCAAACTCTTGGTCTTTTCTGCCCTTTGGGAAGCCAATACCACCGCCCCTTCTTCGTTGCTTACCACGCTCTTGGTAGTAGGGCTACTCAACGCCGTCATATCCTTGGTCTATTACTTCAAAATACCCTTTTATCTGTTTTTCAAGGAGGCGCCAGAGGCTAACCACGAAACCCCAAAGCCTGCTGGAACGGCCTTGGTAGTAGCGCTGACGGTGCTTATCGTTGCGCTTTTTCTAAAAACTGACTGGCTAATGTTATGGATAAAACAGCTTTAGGGCGTAATTTTATGACTTTTAGCAGGTATTTACCTTCGTTTTAGTAGGTATGACGAATAATTTTGGCCTTCCGAGAACAACGGATGTTACAGACCTTTATATTTGTCCGATTTTTTAAAAACCCACTGATAAACTACGCTTTAGGACATCTCCATGTATTTGGTCTTCATTCATCGATATCACTCTTGCAGATAGTGTTTCCAATCATTCATTCACAATATTTTTTTCATGGAAAGTAATAACGGGCATCACCACCACCTAGACAAAGCTTCAGCAGCTGGGTTATTGATTGCTTTTGGGATTATCTACGGCGACATTGGTACTTCTCCGCTGTACGTGATGGACAGCATTTTTAAGGAAGACCCTATCATATCGCCTCAAACGGTTTTGGGAGCCCTTTCCTGTGTTTTTTGGACACTCACTCTTCAAACTACTGTCAAATACGTGGTACTGATTCTTCGAGCCGACAACCGTGGCGAAGGAGGAATTTTTGCATTGTATGCCTTAGTACGTCGCCATGCGAAATGGCTCACCGTTCCCGCCATTATTGGGGGAGCTGCCCTCTTGGCCGATGGTATTATCACACCACCTATTTCAGTGTCTTCCGCCATTGAAGGGTTGCGAATTATTTATCCCGATATTCAAACTATTCCAATCGTCATCGGGATTATCACGGCCCTATTTTTGGTACAAGTGTTTGGAACCAACAAAGTAGGTGGCGCTTTCGGACCCATCATGTTTATTTGGTTTTCGATGCTCGGGACGTTCGGAATTATCTGGATTGCCAAAGATTGGACCATTTTGCGGGCTATTAACCCTTACTACGCGTATCAGCTTTTGTTTGAAAAACCCGAAGGTTTCTGGTTGCTCGGCGCTGTTTTCTTGTGTACGACGGGAGCCGAAGCCCTTTACTCTGACTTGGGACACTGCGGCCGCGCCAACATCCGTGTCAGTTGGGTATTTGTTAAACTGTGCTTGATTCTCCAATATTTCGGCCAAGGTTCTTGGTTGCTTTCGCACGCTGGCGAGTCGTTGGGTGGGCGTCGTCCTATCTACGAACTTATGCCTGACTGGTTTCTTCTTCCAGGAATTGCGATTGCAACTTCAGCGGCCATCATTGCCAGCCAAGCTTTGATTTCGGGCTCGTTTACGCTGGTGAGCGAAGCCATACGTCTCAACTTTTGGCCCAAAGTTCGTCTGCGCTACCCAAGCCTTCAAAAAGGGCAGTTGTACGTCCCAAGCGTCAACCTACTGTTGTGGTTAGGCTGCGTTGGCGTGGTGCTGTATTTCAAAGAATCATCGGCGATGGAAGCAGCCTATGGTCTTGCCATTACCCTCACCATGTTGATGACCACGATTTTGATGTCCTATTACCTCTACGCCAAAAAATTCCAAATGTGGGGTGTAGTTGCTTTTATGGCCATCTACATTGCGATTGAAGGCTCATTTCTGATAGCCAACCTCGTAAAATTCATGCACGGTGGTTGGGTATCGCTCGTCATTGGGGCTATGATAGCAGGGTTGATGTTTGTTTGGTACCGCGCGTTTTACATCAAACTTCGCTTGACCGAATACGTCAAACTCAACGATTACGTAGATTCGCTCAAAGAATTAAGTCGGGATATTTCGATTCCTAAATACGCGACCCACCTCATTTTTATGAGCAACGCTTCGCGGATGTCGGAAATAGAGTCGAAAGTGATTTATTCTATCTTCCAAAAACGCCCCAAACGCGCCGATATTTACTGGTTTGTCCACGTCGATACCACCGATGACCCATATACAATGGAGTACAAAGTAAATGTCATCGAGCCCGACGACGTCATTCGGGTAAACTTCCGCCTAGGCTTCCGCATCGAACAACGGGTAAACCTTTACTTCAAAAAGGTGATTGAAGAAATGGTCAAAAACAAGGAAGTGGACATTACAAGCCGCTACGAATCGCTCAACCGACACAATGTTATCGGCGATTTTCGGTTTGTAGTATTAGAGAAGTTCTTGTCGTTCGAAAACGAACTTCCGCTGTTTGAGCAAGCCATTATGAAGGCGTATTTCTTCATCAAAGGCTTTACCACCAGCGAAGACAAGTGGTTTGGACTTGACAGTAGCGCGGTAAAAATCGAAAAAGTACCGCTCATTATTCGTCCTGCCGAAAACATCAAATTAAAACGTATTTATAGTTAAAAATGAAAATATTAATCACAGGTGGAGCTGGTTTTGTAGGCTCATCGTTGGCCATTGCGCTAAAAACCAATTACCCATCGTACGAAATCTTTTGCTTAGATAATTTAAAAAGAAAAGGTTCAGAACTCAACGTTTCTCGATTGACCCAAGCGGGCATCACGTATGTCCACGGAGACATTCGTAGCAAAGAAGACTTTGACTCACTACCCGCCGTCGATGCAGTCATCGAAGCATCGGCCGAGCCTTCGGTATTGGCAGGGCTTGATGGAACGCCCGACTACCTCATCAATACCAATTTGTTCGGGACGGTCAACTGCCTTAACTACGCCCTCAAGCACAAAGCTGATTTTATATTCCTTTCAACGAGCCGCGTCTATCCCATCAAAACGATTGAAACGTTGAATTTTGTGGAAGAAGAAACGCGCTTTTCTCTCACCGACGACCAACCCGTAAAAGGCGTATCGTCTAGGGGAATTGCCGAAGATTTCCCGCTCGACGGCGCGCGTTCATTGTACGGCACCACTAAACTCGCATCAGAGCTTTTGATTCAAGAATACAACGAGTTTTATGGCCTTCGTACCATCATCAACCGTTGTGGGGTCATCACTGGCCCGTGGCAAATGGGAAAAGTCGATCAAGGTGTGATGGTACTTTGGATTGCCAAACACTATTGGGAACAACAACTTGGGTATTTTGGCTACGGTGGTACGGGAAAACAAACCCGCGATATGCTCCACGTGGCAGATTTGTACCGTTTGATTGACTGGCAATTGCACAACATCGACCAAGTAAATGGCGAAATTTTGAACGCAGGTGGTGGCGTAGAAAGCAGCACGTCGTTGCAAGAATTAACCCAAATTTGTCAGGAAGTAACGGGCAAAACCATTCCAATCAAACAAGTACCCGAAACTCGCACGGCTGACATTCGGATGTACATTACCGACAACAGCAAAGTGACTCGTCTGACGGGTTGGAAACCAGAAATTGGGGTTCGCCAGATTGTAGAAGAAATCACCGAATGGCTCGACCAAAACAACAAAGCCTTAGAACCAATTTTAAAATAACCTTTACTCATGCACATTCAGGTACGCCATACGACCAATCCCGTCGATTTTAAAAATTACACAACTCAACGTATTCGGGAAGAGTTTTTGATGGAAAAAATGTTCGTCCCCGACCAGTTCCATTTTGTATATTCTCACTACGACCGCATGATTGTGGGGGGAATTAAGCCCGTCGGGCAGTTGCACAAACTACCAACCTACGACGAACTTCGCTCCGACTATTTTTTGGAACGTCGCGAGTTGGGCATTCTTAACATCGGTGGCGATGGCTTTGTGATGGTCGAAGATGAGTTGTTTACGCTCCAAAAACGTGACTGCTTGTACGTTGGCAAAGGCAATAAAACCGTCACTTTCAAAAGCCTTGATCCTGAATTTCCAGCTAAGTTTATCCTCGTTTCGACACCCGCTCACCGCGCCGTACCCACGGCCATGATGAAAGCCGCCGATGCAAGCCCAGCCGATATGGGCTCACCCGAAACAGCCAATACGCGTACCATTTATAAATACATCCATGCCGATGGCCTCGAAAGTTGTCAGTTGGTGATGGGCATGACCTCCATGAAATACAGCAGCGTGTGGAACACCATGCCGCCGCACGTCCACGACCGCCGTACCGAAATCTACGTTTACTTTGACTTAGATGACGCCCACCGCGTTTTCCATTTTATGGGCGAACCTACCGAGACGCGGCACTTATTGGTTGCCAACGAGCAAGCCATCATTTCACCTCCTTGGTCGATTCACGCGGGTGCTGGTACAACGAGTTATTCTTTCTTGTGGGCAATGGCTGGAGAGAACTATGTCTATACCGATATGGATACGTTGGCCCTGAGCGAGTTGAAATAAAATTTCAAAAAAAGTAGCCGCAGTCCTTGATTTTCTCAAAATAAATACACAGTTTAGACTCACAATCGTAACAGGTGGACCGAAGTCCTGAAAATAGCGGTCTGTTTGTGACAGACCGCTATTTTTTACCCTTTTCAAATCCACGAATGCGGTTGCAAATGATTGTTAAACTTAAAGCGTAAAATTATGAGACTGCAAATGCACGCTATCCACTTCGATGCAGATCCAAAACTGCTCGAATTCATTCAGAAAAAACTTGAAAAACTCGAAACGTTCTATGACCGAATAACAGGAGGAGAAGTGTATCTCCGATTAGATAAAAGCGAAAGCAGTAAAGTCAAAGATAAAATCCTAGAAGTAAAAATTAAAGTACCTAGCGGTGAGCTATTTGTCAAAGAAAAAGGCAAATCATTTGAAGAAGCCACCGACCTCGCCCTTGAAGCCCTCAAAAGCCAAATCAAGAAGTTCAAAGAGAAACGCCAAGGGGTAGAAAATAAAACCATCAAAGATGCCCAAAGCGGCACAGAAGTAGAAGAAGAAGTAGAAATCGACGAAATATAAGTCAGATTTTCACAAAAAAGAGCGAGGATGCGGTCCTCGCTCTTTTTTAATTTTTACTCATCAACCTTTCCAACCCTTCATGAAAATCAATTTTTTACTTCTCTCTCTTCTTTGTTTTCAGGCAGTTGGGTTAGTTGCCCAAGTCCAAAAAGCCCCCAACCGCGCCGAAGGTGATGGCCCTCACAAACGCCTTATTATTCGGGGCGTCACCATCATCAATAGCACCGGTTCACCGCCAATCGGCCCCATGGATATTTTGGTTGAGAACAACCGAATTGCCCAAATTCGCCAAGCAGGCTACCCTGGTATGCCCGCCCAAGACGGCATCAAAGCAAGCTCCACCGACAAAGAACTCAACTGCCGAGGCATGTACCTCATGCCTGGGTTTGTGGATATGCACGGACACATCGGTGGCGTGCAGCAGGGCGCTAATGCCGAATACGTTTTTAAACTTTGGATGGCTCACGGTGTCACTACCGTCCGCGACCCGTCGTGCGGCAACGGGCTCGATTGGGTACTTGACCAAAAAGAAAAAAGCAACAAAAACTTGATTACCGCCCCACGCATCAAGGCTTACACGGTGTTTGGACAAGGCGCGAAAGATTTTATCACGACCCCCGAACAGGCCCGCGAGTGGGTACGCCAAAACGCCCAAAAGGGTGCCGATGGTATCAAATTTTTTGGGGCCGAACCCGATGTATTTAAAGCGGCTTTGGAAGAAAACAAAAAACTCGGCCTTGGCTCAGCTTGCCACCACGCCCAAACCGAAGTAGCTCGTATGAACGTGTTGGCGACGGCCAAAGCAGGTTTGACCAGTATGGAACACTGGTACGGCCTCCCCGAAGCTCTTTTTGATGACAAAACCGTTCAGAACTACCCTTCCGACTACAATTACAACAACGAGCAAAATCGTTTTGAAGAAGCAGGAAAACTGTGGAAACAAGCCGCTAAACCAGGCTCAGAGCGTTGGAATTACGTGATGGAAGAATTGTTGAAGCTAGACTTTACCCTCGACCCTACCTTCAACATCTACGAAGCCAACCGCGAACTGATGCTTGCCCGCCGCGCCGAGTGGCACGACGAATATACCCTGCCGTCGCTTTGGCGGTTTTATGGCCCAAGCCGCATTTCGCACGGATCGTATTGGCACAATTGGGGCACGGAACAAGAAGTAGCGTGGAAAGAAAACTATCGGTTGTGGATGGCGTTTATCAACGAATACAAAAACCGAGGTGGTCGCGTAACGACGGGTTCTGATTCGGGCTTTATTTACCAACTGTACGGTTTTGCGTACATCCGCGAGCTAGAACTGCTCCGCGAAGCAGGTTTCCACCCGATGGAAGTCGTTCGGGCGGCGACCATCAAAGGGGCAGAGGCGTTGGGAATGGCCAAAGAAATTGGTTCGGTTGAAATTGGTAAACTAGCCGACTTTGTCATTACCGAAGAAAACCCGCTGGCCAACTTGAAAGTCCTTTACGGCACAGGCGCAATTCGTCTGAACAACAAAAACGAGGTGGTTCGTGCGGGTGGCGTAAAATATACCGTCAAAGATGGCATTGTCTATGACGCCAAAAAGCTTTTGGCTGATGTTCGTAAGATTGTGGCTGACGCTAAAAAAGAGGAGAATTTTGAAATCACCCAGCCTGGTATTCCCCAAAAAGCGGGCAAAGTATCGGGTAGCAATAAATAGGGAAGAATGTTTAACTTTGCACCTATTAAAGTCACCAATCACCCCCATGCTAACAGAACGCGTCAAAGAGATATATCAAGAAATTGAGCAGTTTGAAGTTGCTACCAAAGAACAGTTAGAACAATACCGCCAGCGATTTGTAGGTCGAAAAGGGGCGGTCGAAGCCTTGTTTGAAGGACTCAAAGACATCCCAAAAGAAGCCCGTCGTGCGGTAGGGCAAGAATTAAATGCCCTCAAAAACTTTGCTACTGACCGTTTTACGGCCATTCAAGCAGAATTCGAGTCAAACGACGGTGGCAATGCTGGCCCTGCCATTGATTTAACCCTACCCGTTGCTTCAAACCAACTAGGCAGCATTCACCCGCTGACGTTGGCACGCGCCAAAATCATCGAAATCTTCGAGCGCATGGGCTTTAGCGTAGCCGATGGCCCCGAAATCGAGTCAGACTGGTACAACTTCACCGCATTGAATTTCCCCGAAAACCACCCTGCCCGCGAAATGCAGGATACGTTTTTTGTGGCAAAAAATGCGGAAGACCCTACCCAAGATATGTTGTTGCGTACACATACATCCAATGTACAAATTCGGATGATGGAGCGTCAAAAACCACCTATTCGTGCCATTATGCCTGGGCGGGTGTATCGCAACGAAGCCATCTCGGCCCGTGCTCACTGCTTCTTCCACCAAGTTGAAGGGCTTTATATTGACAAAAACGTAAGTTTCAAAGACTTAAAAGATACGCTCTACCATTTTTCAAAAGAGATGTTCGACAAAGACGTGAAGATTCGTCTGCGTCCTTCGTTTTTCCCTTTTACCGAACCTAGCGCCGAAATTGACATTTGGTTAGGAACGGACACCGAAGAAACGTATCGACTCTCAAAAGGAACGGGTTGGGTAGAAATTGCGGGAAGTGGCATGGTGGACCCGAACGTATTGGCCAACTGCGGCATCGACCCCGAAGAATACACAGGTTTTGCGTTTGGGATGGGCGTTGAGCGCATTGCCCAGCTTCGTTACGGCGTTCGCGACCTTCGTCTTTATTCTGAAAACGACGTTCGTTTCTTGCGTCAGTTTGAGGGAGTTTAAAAGATTGATTGCTTTCGGTCGGGTTGTGAGCAACCCTTGACACAAAACATTTGTCGGGTTGTAAGCAACCCTCAACACAAAACATCGGTCGGGCTGTAAGCAACCCTCGGCACAAAATGTGGGTCGGGTTGCTTACAACCCGACCTTTTTATTTCATACGAAGGACTATTTTCCCAATGTGCTCGCTGCTTTCCATCAGGCGATGAGCCTCTGCGGCTTCTTCTAATGGAAAACTTTTATACAAAATAGGCTTAAATGTTCCCGCTTCTATCAACGGCCAGACGTGTTTTTCCACCTCGGCGGCCAACTGCGCCTTAAACGCATCGTCGCGCGGGGCAAGCATACTTCCCGTAATCGTGATTCGCTTGCTCATTACTTCCAAAATATTGAACTGAGATTGTGCCCCGCCCAAACTCGCAATAAAGCCCAAACGGCCATCGGGGCGTAAAAGTCGGATATTTTTGGCCGTATAATCCCCTCCGACGTAATCCAAAATTACGTCCATTCCATAGGGCTTTAATTCCTCCAAAAAATCCTTCGTTTTGTAGTTGACACACCGTACTGCCCCCAACTCTTCACAAAACTGGCATTTTTCATCGCTGCCTGCCGTAGCAAACGCTTGCACGCCAAACGCCTTTGCCAACTGAATGGCCGTGACACCAATCCCGCTTGTGCCTCCGTGTACCAAAAAATTTTCGCCCGTTTTTAATTGCATTCGCTGAAACACATTGCTCCAAACCGTCATTGTCGTTTCGGGCAAACACGCTGCCAGTTCGAACGACATACCCGACGGAATGGGCAAACAATGAGCGGATTCGGCCAAAGCATACTCGGCATATCCGCCATTTTTGATGAGGGCGCACACTTTATCGCCCACTTTCCAGCGCGACACATTTTCGCCAATTTCGGTCACTACCCCCGCAATTTCAAGTCCCAGCGGCTCGGAAGGTGGCTGCGACGAAATCCCGTAGCGCCCTTGACGCATCAAAATATCGGCACGATTTATGCCCGCCGCATAAACGCGGATAAGCACCTTTGTACCAGTAGAAATAGGGACAGAACGGTCTTCTAAAGATAAAACCTCAGGTCCACCTGTTTGGGTAACAATCATTGCTTTCATGGTCGTAAAAATAAAAGATAAGAAAATATAAAAATAGTCCATGAAGGTACATGACACTATCCAAAGAAACGTCACCTAAATTTGTACTATCAATCTCAGAACAGGTACTATACTATTCATAATCGCACAAAACACCATGTCAGCGACTACCACGCAATTCAAACATGTGAGCTATCTTTGGGACGAAGCCAAAGCCGCCGAACTCGCGGGCGACGAAGTAGCTCTTTTTATTTATCGTTCCAACATTCTGGGCGCCGATCTTCGTTTGACTAACTACGGAGGCGGTAACACATCCGTTAAAATTACGGATAAAGACCCACTTACTGGCAAAGATGTCGAAGTAATGTGGATAAAGGGCTCAGGCGGAGACATTGGTACGCTCAAAAAATCAGGATGCGCGGCATTGTACATGGAGCGCTTACGAAACCTCGAAAACGTTTATCGTGGTGTGGAGTTTGAAGATGAAATGGTCGAATTGTTCAACCACTGTATCTTTGATCTCGCCTCAAAAGCACCTTCTATTGATACTCCTCTCCACGGATTTTTACCATTTGCGCACATCGACCACCTTCACCCAGATGCGGCCATTGCCATTGCAGCGGCTAAAGATGGCAAAAAAATCACCGAAGAACTATTTGGTGGTGAAGTAGGTTGGGTAGGCTGGCAACGCCCAGGTTTTGAATTGGGCCTTCAGCTCCGCGCTTGTTTGGAAGAAGCCGCTTCTCGCGGTGTCAAATTACGTGGTATCATGCTTGGCTCACACGGCTTATTTACGTGGGGTGACACGGCGTACGAAAGTTACCTCAATACCCTCGAAGTCATCGAAAAATGCGCCGAATACTTAGAAGCAAATTATGGTAAGACGCGTCCAGTATTTGGTGGGCCAAAAATCGAGAGTCTTCCCGTGGAAGCCCGTACCAAACAAGCATCTAAGTTAGCACCCATTTTGCGTGGCTTCTGCTCGTCGTACCGCACGATGGTGGGACATTTCACCGACGATGCGCGTGTATTGGAATTTGTAAACTCAAACGATTTGGACAAATTGGCTCCCCTCGGAACTTCTTGCCCAGACCACTTCCTCCGCACAAAAATCTCTCCGTTGGTACTTGAGCTTGCTCCCGACGAAGACCTATCGGACGTAGCGGCTATCAAAGCGAAATTAACACCTGCGTTTGAAGCCTACCGTGCGATGTACTCCGAATATTACGAAGCTTGTAAGCACCCTAATAGCCCTGCTATGCGCGACCCTAATCCTGTCGTTATTTTGTATCCAGGGGTCGGAATGTTTACCTTCTCAAAAGATAAAACGACGGCCCGTTTGGCGTCGGAGTATTACATCAATGCCGTCAATGTAATGAAGGGCGCGGAAGCGGTATCTGAATATACGGCATTGCCCCGTCAAGAAGCGTTTAATATCGAGTATTGGTTGCTCGAAGAGGCCAAACTTCAACGAATGCCCAAACCCAAAGCCTTGTCAGGACGAGTAGCACTCGTGACGGGAAGCGCAGGGGGAATTGGTAAAGCTATTGCGAAAAAGTTTGCCGAAGAAGGCGCAGTGGTTGTTCTTAACGACATCAACGAAGAACGTCTTGCGGGAGCAAAAGACGAATTTGTGAAGAAATTTGGCAGAGATTCAGTAGCTACCACGCTTCTCAACGTAACCGATGCTGCTAGCATTGTGGATGCGATGGATGCCGCAGCGCTTGCGTTTGGTGGCGTAGATATTATCGTCAACAACGCAGGTATCAGTATTTCAAAACCTATCCAAGACCATACCCTTCAAGACTGGGATCGCTTGTACGACATCCTCGTCAAAGGGCAGTTCCTTGTGACTCAAGCAGGGGTAGAAGTAATGCGCAAGCAAGGCTTTGGGGGTGATGTCATCAATATTGTGAGTAAAAATGCCCTTGTTTCTGGGCCAAACAACGCAGGTTATGGTTCGGCTAAAGCAGCTCAGTTGCACTTGAGCCGCTTGAATGCAGCCGAATTGGGCGGCGATAAAATTCGCGTTAATACTGTCAATCCAGACGCCGTTATCGCTGACTCAAACATTTGGGCAGGTGGCTGGGCCGAAGGACGCGCCAAAGCCTACGGCATTACGATTGAAGAGCTTCCTGCTTATTATGCCAAACGTACGCTTCTCAACGAAGCCATTCTACCCGACGATATCGCCAATGCTTGTTTCGCATTCGTAGGAGGCTTACTCAGCAAGTCAACGGGTAACGTTTTGAACGTAGATGGCGGAGTAGCCATGGCGTTTGTTCGCTAAAAAAGATTGTTTTTTCATCATAGGTTAGTTTAATACTCGAATCTAACGCCTGAATTCAGGCGTTAGATTTTATCACTATAACCTGTTTTTTGACTTCTTCATCCCAATTCTTACCATGCAACTCGAAAAGTATAAAATACAACAGCATAACGATGACCTACTTACGGGACATCAACGCCGTTTGAGCTTCGCTGTTTCAGAAATTGAAAATGCCGAAGCCATCATTCAAAAATTGGTTGATTTTCAAATTGCCATTCCTTCGTGGGCACTTGGAACGGGCGGAACGCGCTTTGGCCGTTTTGCTGGTGGTGGCGAACCTCGTAGCCTCGAAGAAAAAATCGAAGACGTAGGTTTATTGCACGCCTTGAATCAAGCATCGGGCGCAATCTCCCTTCACATTCCTTGGGATATTCCAAAAGATGCCAAAGCAATTAAAGCGCTGGCAGCACAACACGGCTTGAAATTTGACGCCGTTAACTCCAATACCTTCCAAGACCAAGCCGACCAAGCGTTAAGTTATAAGTTTGGTTCGTTACAAAACGTTGATAAAGGCGTTCGTAAACAAGCCATTGAACATAACATTGAAGTGATTAAGCACGGTATCGAGCTTGGTTCGGAATCGTTGACCGTTTGGCTTTCGGATGGTTCGTGTTTTCCTGGACAACTCAATTTCCGTAGAGCTTACCAAAATACCCTTGAAAGTCTTCACGAGATTTATGCGGCCATGCCCGACAACTGGAAGATGTTCTTGGAATACAAAGCCTATGAACCTAACTTCTATTCGACGACCGTAGGCGACTGGGGGCAATCGTATTCGTACGTACAAAAACTCGGCGACCGCGCCTATACGCTCGTTGATTTGGGACACCATTTGCCCAACGCCAACATTGAGCAAATCGTTGCGCTTTTGTTGATGGAAGAAAAACTCGGTGGTTTTCACTTCAATGACTCTAAATACGGCGATGACGACCTCACGGCAGGTGCCATGAAGCCTTACCAGTTGTTCCTTATTTTCAATGAATTGGTGGACGGTATGGACGCCCGTGGCATGAATCATGCGACTGATTTGGGCTGGATGATTGATGCTTCGCACAACGTCAAAGACCCATTAGAAGACTTACTACAGTCTGTAGAAGGAATTATGATGGCTTATGCCCAAGCGCTTTCGGTCGATAGAAAAGCCCTTGAAGAAGCCCAAGCCGTCAGCGATGTGGTTCGTTGCCAAGAAATTCTCCAAAATGCGTTCCGTACCGACGTTCGCGCAATCGTAGCCGAAGCTCGCCTTCGGGCAGGCGGGGCATTGAACCCGCTGGGGCTTTTCCGTCACTTAAAAGTACGCGAAAATCTCATCGCCGAACGTGGTCTTAAAACTGTAGCGACTGGTCTGTAAGATGAAAACTCCTGTTTGTGCCGTATTGGACATTGGTAAAACCAACAAAAAAGTATTTCTCTTTGACGAAAACTACCGTATCGTTTTGGAAAAATCGGGGCAATTTCCCGAAACAACCGACGAAGACGGCGACCCTTGCGAAAACGTTGACCTCTTGACTGATTGGGTCATCCAATCGCTCCAAGAAGTGTTATCGCTAGAAGAATACGACGTCAAAGCCATTAATTTTTCAACCTACGGAGCAAGTTTTGTTCACGTAGGCGAAGACGGCAAGCCCGTTGCTCCTTTGTACAATTACCTAAAACCGTACCCTGAGGCACTCAAGAACCAATTTTATGATACCTACGGCGGCGAACAGGAATTTTCTCGCAAAACGGCCTCTCCTATTTTAGGTAGCCTCAATTCGGGCATGATTATTTATCGCCTGAAGCACGAAAACCCTGCATTATTTGAAAAAATAAAGTATTCCCTGCACTTACCCCAATACGTCAGTTCGCTGATTTCGGGGCAATTTGCTTCCGATATTACGAGCATTGGTTGCCATACCAACCTTTGGGATTTTGATACGAATGATTACCACGCTTGGGTCTCCAAGGAGCAAATCGGGGATAAACTTGCTCCTATTCAACCCGCAGACGTGGTTTCGACTCACGTGCTCAATGAGCAAGAGCGCATTGTGGGCGTCGGTTTGCACGATAGTTCATCGGCTTTGATTCCGTATTTGGTTAGCTTTTTAGAGCCCTTTGTATTGATTTCAACGGGCACGTGGTGCATTAGCCTCAACCCTTACAATCATACGCCACTCACGGCAGAAGAGCTTCAGTACGACTGTTTGTGCTACATGCAGTACAACGGCAAACCTGTGAAGGCATCTCGCTTGTTTGCGGGCTACGAACACGAGCAACAAACCAAGCGATTGGCGACGCATTTCGGCAAAGACCTTGATTTTTACAAAAAAGTAGCGTTTGATGCGGCCATCATTCAGCAACTCAAAACCGAGAAAAAAACCGAAGGCATCGACTTTGAAAGCCTCTCAAAACCTCCTATGACGGAAGGGTTGTTTGGAAAAAGAGATTTGTCGGCCTTTGAATCGTATGAGCAAGCGTATCACCAGTTGATTTTGGACATTGTCGGTCAGCAAATCATTTCGACGGAGTTGGTTTTAAGAGGCTCAACTGTCAAGCGGATTTTTGTGGACGGTGGTTTTTCCAAAAACCCAATTTATATGAATCTGTTGGCAGGGGCTTTTCCTGACCTAGAGGTATTTGCGGCATCGGTAGCCCAAGCGACTTCGTTGGGGGCGGCGTTGAGCATTCACCGCCACTGGAACACCAAAACGCTCCCTCCCGATTTGATTGATTTACGTTTTTACAATGGGCACCTTTCCCTCGACGGATTAGCATCGTAACCTTTCTCTATAAACCCCTAGCCGCCAATTGGGATCAAACCCGCTGGCGGCTTTTTTATTAAACGGATATTTCTACCCCTACCCCCATCTCAACTGCCCGCTTCTTCGTACATTTGCAGTATGGAATTACTACAAAATGACTTGTTTCTGCGTGCTGCACGCGGAGAAAAAACCGAACGTGTACCTGTTTGGATGATGCGTCAAGCGGGTCGAATTTTAGCCGAGTACCGTGCTGTGCGCGAGAAAGCAGGAAGTTTTATCCAATTGGCCACCACCCCCGAGCTAGCCGCCGAAGTGACCATCCAGCCCGTTGATTTGTTGGGCGTAGATGCTGCCATCATTTTTTCTGACATTCTCGTAGTGCCCGAGGCCATGGGATTGCCGTATGAAATGGAAGAAAAACGCGGCCCCGTATTTCCGAACGTTGTCAAAACGACGGCCGATATCGACGCCTTGCGCATTGCCGACCCCGAAACAGATTTGGGCTATGTGCTAGAAGCCATCAAAATCGTGAAGCGTGACCTCAACGGCCGCGTACCACTCATTGGCTTTGCTGGCGCTCCTTTTACTATTTTTTGCTACATGGTAGAAGGCCGTGGATCAAAGACGTTTTCAGTCGCCAAAAAAGCCCTGTATGCCGACCCTGAGTTTTCGCATAAACTACTCCAAAAAATCACCGACAGCACCATTGCGTATTTAAAAGCTCAAATTGCGGTGGGTGCTAACTTGGTTCAGATTTTTGATTCATGGGCAGGCATTCTTTCACCAGAACAATACCGCGAGTATTCGTTGCCTTATATTAAACAAATCTGCGATGCCATTACCGAAGCTCCCGTGACGGTTTTTGCCAAAGGTGCATTTTTTGCCCGCCAAGAAATTGGACAATTGAGCTGTTCGGTAGTAGGCTTAGATTGGAACATGGACGCTGCTGAGTCGCGCGTATTGATTCCTAACAAAACGCTTCAAGGCAACCTCGACCCCTGCGTATTGTACGCGCCTTATGACCAAATTCGCAAAGAGGTGCGCAAGATGATAGATACTTTTGGAACACAACACTACATCGCTAACTTAGGACACGGCGTTTATCCTGACACCGACCCAGACAAAGTGCGTTGTTTTATCGACACTGTGAAGGAATATTCTAGCAACCTATAAAAATTAACTCTTTTTAACGATTTTGTCACATACTTATCATAGTTTGGAATCGTTTTTGTATTAGAGCAGTTATTATCCCCAAACCCGCTAAAGCTATGAAAGAGTGTGTGGTAGTGATTCCGACGTACAACGAGATTGAGAACATTGAAGCGATTATTCGCCGTGTGATGGGTCTTTCGCAGCCTTTTGACATCCTGATTGTGGATGATGGCTCGCCCGATGGCACTGCACTCAAAGTGAAAGAGCTTCAAAACGAATTTACTGGTCGCTTGCATATTTTGGAACGAAAAGGTAAACAGGGACTAGGTACGGCCTACATCCACGGTTTCAAGTGGGCGATTCGGGAAGGATACCGCTATTTGTTTGAAATGGATGCCGATTTCTCGCATAATCCTGCCGATTTGGAACGCCTTTACCAAGCCTGTTCCGAAGGCGGTAGCGACATGGCGATTGGTTCGCGTTACATCAAAGGTGTCAACGTCGTCAACTGGCCGATGGGGCGGGTGCTGATGTCGTACTTTGCGGGCGTTTATGTGCGTTTTGTGACGGGAATGCAAATCATGGACCCAACGGCAGGTTTTATTTGCTACAAGCGGGAAGTCCTTCAAGGCATTGGCCTTGACGACATTAAGTTTGTGGGATATGCTTTCCAAATCGAAATGAAATTCAACACCTGGAAATACGGATACCAACTTACAGAAGTACCTATCATTTTCACTGACCGAACCAAAGGCGTTTCTAAAATGTCCACCAAGATTTTTAAGGAGGCAGTGTTAGGCGTTCTTTATCTTAAAATTCGCAGTTTTTTCAAAACGTACATTCGCCATAATGAACCCAAAGAGGTGCCCATCATGGGCGTTACCGAAATGGCTTAATCAGATTTTATTTTTTCAAAAAACCGTTTTAGACACTCCTAAAGCGGTTTTTTTATGTTGTAAAAAATATTTTTCGTAAAATGTATTGACATTATATGTATATACATATATATTTGCATCATCAATTTTGATATAACTCAATTAAGACAATAAAGCAATGGCAACTTCAACATGGGTAATCGACCCAACACACTCAGAAGTACAGTTTAAAGTAAAACACCTTGTTATCTCAACCGTAACAGGTAGCTTCAAATCATTTGAAGGTTCAGTTCAAACCGAAGGCGATAGCTTCGACGGTGCGAGCATCCAATTTACAGCCGACGTAAACAGCATTGACACCAACATGGAACAGCGCGATGGTCACTTGAAAAGCGCTGATTTCTTTGATGCAGAAAACTTCCCCACACTTTCGTTTGCTTCTACGTCATTTGTACAAAAAGGTGATGATGAATTTACACTTACAGGAGATTTGACCCTTAGAGGTGTAACAAAATCTATCAGCCTTGCCGTTAACTACGGTGGTCAAATGGTAGATTTCTACGGAAATACCAAAGCAGGTTTTGAACTTACAGGAAAAATAAACCGTAAGGATTTTGGTTTGAACTGGGGAGCAGTAACCGAAGCAGGTGGTGTGGTAGTAAGTGACGAAGTAAAACTTAACTTCAATATCCAAGTAGCGAAACAAGCGTAATGAGACGTAGCAAAGCAAACTTAACTTTTGCTTTGCTACTTACAACAAAAGCGGCGATTTTCATCTGAAAATCGCCGCTTTTGTTTGTATTACTAGAAGGACTACTAAGCCGCTAAAGGCGACGCAGTGCTTAAATCTAGGCTACGCGACTCAGCCAACAACGCTTTGAGGTCGTTGCGACGGCGGTAGTTTAATCGGATGGCACGCCACCAAATGTAGCGCTGGTGCTTTTCCGAATTTTGCGCCAATTCGAGGTCTGCTTTTTCCTCATTGTAAGGAAAATGAAAAGCCCCTTTTCGTTTGAACGAAAGCGGTATTAGCTCTTCAAAGCCTGTTACCATCGCTTCATTGAGCGAAGTTACAACTTCCGCAAGCTGCAATTCGTTGGTAGCATTTGGTTTTACCTTAATTTTAGGTGGCGCTACCAAGCCCAAAGCCAGGCCAAACTGCTTCATGAATTTAACGAGCGAAATCTCTTCCAGAATCACTGGTGCATATACCTCTGGGCGCGTAAAGAGCTCTTTTGCCGCCAAAACGCGGTAGAGATATTTACGGTTTTCGGCACTGATACGAAGTTTGTAATACCCCGTTTTACCGTGCCGTACTAGGTATTTTCTTACTTTGGTAGGCCCTGCGTTATAGGCAGCAGCTACCATCGACCACGACCCAAGTTCGTGGTACAGGTTGACAAAATACTGACAAGCGGCGTGTGTAGATTTCACTAAATCTTCCCGCTCATCAACGTTTCCGTTGATGACTAAACCCATCGCACGGGCTGTTTGTGGCATAAATTGCCAGTACCCATAAGCACCTCGGTGTGAAACCGCCTTTGCTTCAAGTGCGCTTTCGACTACGCACAGGTATTTAAAATCTGAAGGGACTTGGTACTGCTTTAGAATCGGTTCAATCACACGAAAGAATTTCTGCGCGCGAGGTTTTATCTCGTGAAGTGGCATACTAGCTGTATGCACCAACGCAGATTGAAAATAAGTAAGTACCTGCTTTTCGTAAACTGGCAATGGTTCGTCACAAAAACGGATACAAGTAGATTCGTTAAAGCCCTCGGCTTGCGCTCCTACTGTGTACAACAGAAGTGTTGAAAGAATAAGACATTGTTTCCTTTTCAAAACAAATTTTGGTTAGTTAAACATTGCGACGTATAGACCTAAAAAAGTCACAGGACGCCGCTTTTCCATAGCTGATTTTGCTTTGTTAACGTAAAGTTAGTAAAAAATTGTACAATTACCCAATTATTTATCGGTAGATTATCAGGTAGTTGCAAAAAACCACTCTACGTTTTATCACAAAGGAATCAAAAACCGTGCCTAATTCTTAGCTGTTTTTAAGGGCAAAAATCAACAAAAAAAGGTCGCTTTCTTACAGCAACCTTTCTTCTGGCCTTTGGGGCTTTTATTGGTTATTTGGCCAAAGCATCGGCTATTTTTCGGTCATTTGCCAAACGAGGGACTTTGTTTTGCCCCCCTAATTTCCCCTGCGAACGCATGTAATCAATGAACGCATTTTTGGGCAGGGCATTGATTTTAAGCGGCCGTAAAATATTTCCCGAAATCAAGTCATCGTAATAGACGTTTAATTTTGCCAAACGTTCGTCAATGTCTTTGGCAAATTGCTCCATGTTCTTAGGGAGTGTTGCAAATTCAATAAGCCACTCGTGATAAGGCAACCCTTCAGAAGGAGTCACCATCGGAGCCACCGTAAATTCTACCACTTCGGTTTCGGGGTGGCGCTGCATCGCGTATTGAAGTGCCTTTTCCACTTCTTCGCCAATGACGTGCTCACCAAAGGCCGAAATAAAGTGCTTAATGCGCCCAGTTACCAACAAACGGTAAGGGTCTTTAGACACAAATTTCACGGTATCACCAATCGAATAGCCCCAAAGTCCCGCATTGTTATTGATAATCAAGGCGTAGTTTTTACCCACTTCCACTTGTTCGAGGCTCAAGCGAGTCGGGTTTTCGTTGAAAAATTCGTCGGCAGGAATAAACTCGTAGAAAATACCCGTGTCGGCCAACAACAACAACCCTTCAGACTCTTGGGAATCTTGGTAAGCAATAAAACCTTCCGAAGCAGGATACATTTCAATCGAATCAATTTTTTTACCAATCGAATCAAATAATTTGGCACGATAAGGTTCAAAATTTACCCCACCATAAACAAACAACTGAAAGTCAGGGAAAACATCCTTGATAGGCTTGCCTGTACGTGCAATGATACGGTCAAAGTACATTTGCACCCAAGGCGGAATGCCCGAGATAAGCGACATCGGTTGATGAATCGTTTCGTCGATGATGCGCTCTAGTTTTTCTTCCCACTCCTCAATACAATTGGTTTCGTAGGTGGGCATTTGATTGGTGCGTAGGTAGGCGGGCACGTGGTGGTTAGAAATACCCGACAAACGACCCGTGGGCACGCTTCCTTTGGTATCTAAAACGGGACTGCCCGACAAGAAGATAAGTTTTTGGTCTAAAAACTCCGCTTTACCCGTTTCGTGAATGTAATTCAAAAGGGCATTGCGGGCCGAATCAATATGATTGGAGATAGAGTCTTTACTAATAGGTATGTATTTAGTACCAGAAGTAGTACCCGATGTTTTGGCAAAATAAATAGGCTTGGCAGGCCACAAGACATCGTCTTGACCGTCGATGACTTGTTGGATATACCCTTTCAGATCTTCATAATCTCGAACAGGGATGGCTTGTTTAAAATCTTCGTACGAATATATATCCTTAAAAAAGTGGTCTCGTCCGAACACCGTATGTTTGGCTTGACCAATCAGGCGCTGACGCCATTTGTCTTGAGCGGCGGGTGCATTGTACATCCACCCTTGTTGCTGGTTAGCAATGTACCGAGCCAGCGGCTTACTAAGCGAAGAGCGAAAGCCCATTTTTTCGTAGTTATAATGGTTATACGGAAAGGCAATACACCTACCGACGCACCAAAAATAGACGATTTATGGCGTTTGCTCAAAAAAAGCGCGGTTTATCTAATCTCTACCACTTTAAATTCGGTTCTGCGGTTGCGTCTGTATTCGGCTTCTGTACAAATCACCCCATCAACGCACCCGTTTACTGGCATACTTTCGCCCATCCCTGTTGCTTTTAATCGCTTACGGGCCACGCCTTTTGCTACCATATAGTTAACAATTTCTTGTGCTCTATTTTGGGATACTGTTTTGTTGCGACTAGCTTCACCACGGCTATCGGTATGCGAAAGAATCTCCGCTTGCAACGACGGGTAACGCTTCATCGTAGCCACTAGCTTGTCCAGTTCACGGGCGGCGTCAGGGCTAATGGTGCGCTTGCCTTGGTCGTGGTAGATGTTGTCCAATTGGACTATATCCCCCTTTTTTAGCAACCCCACGTCGTTTGACAATACTTTTGGCGCGGTTTTCTTCGGTACTCTGGCGATTTTGAGGGTGTTTGTACCGTAGGTGTCTTTGGAGTAAATCAAGGTATAGTCGCAGCCTTCCAAAATCTCAAAATCATACTTACCGTCAGGGCCTGTAATCGTTTCGTATATTTTTTTATCACATTCGTTTCGTAACCTTACCAATACTCCTTCAATCGGTTGACGGTCGGTTTCGGTTCGTACGATTCCCCTAACGCGCGAATGTTTGAGGTGTTGAAGCGAATCAGTCAGGGATGTTTTTTTTTTTTGAGGGTCTTCGTTTTGGCTCACCATGGTTTGAACTACCACAGGATGCGCCAAACTAAGTTCTAGCCGGGTGGGTTTGTCGTCGGTCAGGTGATGAGTAGAAAAACCGACCGTATTGTCAATAAAACCCTCTTTTGACACGGTAAAAATAAAGTCGTTATCAGACGCCAAACAAAGATGCGCCCAGCCATCGGCATCGGTCTGAAGTGTTTTCTCGGTTGACTCTCCTCCTATTTTGGAACGAATGGCAATCGTTGCACTGTCGAGGCGTTGCATGGTTTCGGCATCAAACACCCGCAATAACAGCTCCCGACATTCGTACAACGAGCTCTCACGCGTGAAGCGGTAAATATCATCGTCGCCCTCGCGGCGGTTGCTACTAAAATACCCCGTGGTACGCGCCCCGTCGGTGACAATACCAAAATCATCGGCTTTAGAGTTGATAGGAGCGTCTAGGTGAATAACCTCAATCACCTTAGTTCCGTCTTTGCTCAGCACAGCATAGTATAAGTCAAGGCCACCCAATCCACCTTTTCTTCCTGACGTAGAAAAATAAAGATTCCCTACTTCATCCACAAACGGAAATACTTCATCTTGGCGGGTATTGAGTTCTTTCCCCATATTGATTGGCTTCGACCACTGTTCATTTTCCCAACGCGACACGTATATATCTTTCCCTCCCATTCCTTTTGGCATATCTGAAACGAAATACAACAAATTGCCATCTTTGCTCAACGCTGGGTGGGCGGTAGAGTATTCGTCACTGTTAAACCCAAGCTCCTGCACGTTCGTCCAGTCGCCATTTCCCCACTGCGCCGTGTACAACTTTAATTTGATGTTATTGTCTTCGCTCATCCCTTTTTGACCTTCATTGAAGTTGTTACGGGTAAAGATGATGCGTGAGCCATCAGCACTAAAAGTTGCAGGACCTTCGTGAAAGCGGGTATTCAATTCTTTGCTAAACGAAATTGGCTTCCCTGGCTTGGCCACTTCGCCCGTGGACGTAGCCGCTTCACTGTTAAGTCCGTAGGAGTTATAGCTGCCTAAAGTGCGTGAATCGTTGGAAGTGGGGCGCGTATAAGCGTCGCTGCCCAAACGGCCACTTTTAGAGGCCGAGGCAGTGGGTCGGTTCGTTTCTTTACCGCTTGTTTCTGTTCCATCCGAATGAAGCGTCGTCGTTGCCTTGATTTCGTCACGGTTAGGAATATAAAACAAATCGAGGTATCCTTTTTGAGTTGATTCCGAAGACACCGACGTCTTCCCCGACAAATACACCAAGCCGTCTTTGTAGTACATAGGACTAAATTCGGCATCGGAGGTATTAATCCCCAAATAATCTAAGCGGTACGTAATTCGTTTTTTGGTGTAGGTTTGGGCAGTTTGCATTTGTCGTCCTTCTTGCTGTTTTTCAGCTTGGTAGCGCTCAAAATACCGCTGCGACTCCTGCATTTGTCCAAGATTGGCTAACACTTTTGCGTAGTGTAAATAGTGCGTAGTAAGCCCTCCCGAAAGCCCTTTTTCGGCCAATGCTTGCTGGTAAAAACTAGCCGCTCTTTCGCTATCACCCAACTGTAGGTACGCGTAGCCCATGTTGAGAAAGGTCACTTGACGTTGGTTAGCGGGAAGCAACCCATCGTCGATAACGTCTTGATACAATGCAATTGCCTTGGCGTAAGCTTGTGTATCAAACTGACGATTGGCTTGTTGGAGCAACGTCTCACGAACGGGCGTTTGTGCCATTGCTGAAACTGAAACCAATGCAGCTAAACAAAGATGCTTGAGTTTATTCATGGGTGATTGCATTTTTACCCAGTAGGGTTCTCCTAATAATTTTTTAACGAATGATGCTTAACGGCTTATTGTCAAAAATCTTGAAAACTCGCGTCCATCACTCAGTTTAATAACATAGAAATAAGTTCCTGTCGTGAGTGCCCCTTGCAGGCCTCCGTTCCAGTCGTTTTTATAGTCATCGGCCTGATACACAACTCCTCCCCAGCGGTTATAAATCTCCACCGAAGCCTTGAGTGCGGTTGGCTTTTTAATCACAAAAAAATCGTTGATACCGTCTGAGTTAGGCGAAAAACCTTCGGGAATAAACACATCTTTATCGTCACCACGGAGGGTGTTCAAAGCGATGGGCGTTGGTTCTGTATCGTCGGTAGGGTCTTCGTTTTGGTTAATGTCGGGCCAGTTGCCATTGGCAGATTTATCAGCGCAGAGATGGCCGTTCATATCCAATGCTGTTACAAAAGCCGTATTGTAGAAAACCGAGTCTTGAGCGTTGGTAAAATCTATGGTTGTTTTGAAATTGACCGCCCGAGCCTGCCCTGCCGTTAGGTTACACTCTTCAGGAATCAGCAGTTCATAGTTGCCATTTCTACCCGTGAAGGTAGTGTCGAGTCCCCATTTTACTTCGGTGTTTGTGACAGGATCCATCACCACTACCGACGGTTTTCCTACAATCACAGCGCCGTTGTTAAACACTTTGTCGAGGCTATCGACCATCCGTACTTCCACGAGGTCGTTGGCCCCCATGTTTACTACCTGAATGCTATATTCGATTTCGAACAAATTGGTACTGAGTCGTTTCCAACTTTTCACCACTTTATTAACCCCAATCATTTCTTTCGGTTTGTCGGTATTTGCATCTATTTTGAGCTCAACCAACGACGAACCTGCCTGACAAGGGCCTGCTCCATCGGGGTCGTCACTGCTAAACCGAATCGTCACTTTTCCCGCCTGACGGTCTTCGGGCGAAGGCGCATAAATCACTGACAATCCGTTGGTGGTATTAAACGTTCCTGTGCCATTGCTACTCCAAGTTCCCGAGCTGGCCGAGCCTCCGATTTTACCTTCAAGATAGTGGTTACCAATGGTTGTACGCTCCGTGATGGTGATGAGCGCTGTCGCGGGGTTATTGATACACACCGCCAATGGCTTGTCGCAAGGCGTAATGCTCACCGCCACCGCCGCTGGCACACTGTAGCAGCCATTGGCATTGCGTGCGAATAAATAATAAGTGCGATTTTCGGAGATGGCACCCACATCAGCTACCAACGCTGACGTAGGTGAGTTACCCATTCGGGCTTCGTAATAAATCCCTTCAGCGGCTTTTTGTTGAAGCGCGCTCGATAAATCTACCGTCACAAACGGGCAACTATTTTTGAGTTGGGCGACCACAACAGGCGTAGCAGGGGCTTGGCCTTGTACCGAAATAACCACTGGCTGAGACACGCCACTCTGGCATTCGCCACGCACACAAATAGCCGTATATTGGGTTTGTTGCGTTGGTTTTACGGTAAGGGTTCGGCCTTGGTCATTCGTATTCCAAAGCACTGCACCGTTGCAGCTTTCTGCGGTTAATACCACTTCCTCTCCTTGGCAAATGACGGTTTTTGATGTTTTTAGAACGGGCGTTACAGGCGGTGCCACTTCCAGTCGTAGGGTACTTTCTACCGCTTTACAAACCGACGATGCACAAAACACCGAATAATTGGTGGACGTCTCCGGCTTGACCGTAATGCTCTTTCCGATTTCTCCCGTTGACCATTTTATTTGCCCGCTGCAATTTCCTCGGGCTGTCAGTGTACTGCTTTCGCCCTTGCATACAGCCGCTTTCGTGGCAGAAATCAGCAATGGTTCGCCTCCTACGACAGACACGATGACGTCGTCGGCAAAGCAACTTACGCAGCCTTCGGTACGGCAGGTTGCCGTATATTTTGTGGTGTTGATGGGTTGCACTTGGATGCTTGCCCCCAACATGCCATTCGACCAAATGAAATTTCCTGTGCAGCCCGTGGCCGTCAGGGTAACAGTATCGCCCAAGCAGACGCTCGTTTTATTGGCTTTTACAACAGGCGTTGCTGGAATGGTAACGGTAATTGGGAGGGTATTTGATGAAGTACTTTTGCAGCTATCTTTTTGACAGTAGGCGCTGTAGGTAGTTGTTTGTGATGGATATACCGTCAGTGGGTTACCTGTTTTGCCATTCGACCAAACCACGGTTCCACTGCACCCTGCTGCTTTCAAAATAATCGGCTGTCCAGCACAGGTTACTTGCTTTTCACTACTTATCGTGGGGGCCGACAATCCATCGCAATCCTGCACACCGCTTGCCCAACTGAGGTGAGCGAGGAGTGTTGTCAAGAAAAACAAGCCGATTGGTAATGATACTTTCATAAATAACTGTAAACCCTAAAAATTTTCAGTTAATAGAAATATCATAAATCGTGCCAAAGGCATCTGGACAAAAAAATAGGGAACGCTTTAAGGCGTTCCCCATCACGTTTTGCCAACGTAAAGATTATATTTTCTTTACTTTCGCTGCATTCACGCCTTTTTTGCCTTCCACAGCCTCAAACTCAACGCGGTCTTTCTCACGAATGACAAGGCCACCTAAAGCAGTCACGTGTACAAAAATTTCTTGTTGTTTGTCGCCCGGTTCGTCAAGTATAATGAAACCATACCCTTTTGCTTCATTAAAAAACTTTACTGTTCCTGTTTGCATTGTACTACTAAAATTAAGAAAAATGAGAAAATAATTTAAGGGATTGATTGCCAATCACCTCATTTATAAGAACATTACAAAGGGCCGACAAGCGCTAATCAATGAGTTAAAAAGTAACAAGCTCACTATCAGAAAAATGCCTTGACTATCTTTGCATTGCATTCACAATGAAGTTTTGATGCAACCTTGAAACAAAATTATAAAATAAATGTTACATGTCAAGTTATCTAACTTGTTATTAAAAGGCTTGACATTCACATTTTCGTTCTGTAATTTCGCTTCTAAACTCTTCTAAAACGCTATGTACCGTTTCCGATATTTTATTGAAAACCAAATCTTTGGCGTTTGTTCGAGGTTGGGCGAAGTTCTCAACATTTCGGTCAGCAGCATTCGCCTCTACTTCATTTACGCCTCGTTTCTGACGTTTGGCTCTCCCATCATCATTTATTTAGCCATGGCTTTTTGGATGGAAATTGGCAAACATTTGCGCCGTCACAAAAACCCTACCATTTGGGAATGGTAAGCTACTAATTAGGATACTTTTGTTTTTAAGAACGATTTTACGACTTCTAAGCCACGGTGAAAATGACGATTATTAGGAATAATCAGGTCAGCATCTGCTTTGGAAGGCTTGATAAATTGTTCGTAAGTAGGAAAAACGTGGTTTTCCCAGCGATAAAGCACGTCGGTCAAATCGTATCCCCGCTCCACTTGATCACGAATAATACGTCGCTTGAGTTTGATATGCTCTTTGGCGTCAATATATATTTTCAGGTCGAGCAGCTCTGAAATTTCTTTGAAATAAAACACAAATATACCTTCGACCACGATAATGGGAGTAGGCCGAAAAGTTAGCATTTGTGGGATAATATTGGGATTGTTAAAGGTATATTCTAGTTTTTCAACCGGTTTGCCTTCTCGAAGTTGAATGATGTGTTCGGCGTACGAACGATGGTTGATGGCAATAGGTAAGTCAAAATTATGAACCCCATTTTCATCCACTGGGACTTCGTTCCGAGGACGGTAATAGTGATCTTGTGAAATGAGGCAAATTTCATCTTCTGAAAATGCGCCCATCAAACTATTCAAAAAATACGTTTTTCCCGATGCACTCCCGCCCGTGATACCAACGATAAAAGGTTTTTTCATCCGGTAAAGTTACAGTTCCATCCGCAAATACTGAACTTCCAGCACGGATTTTGTACACGATGCCACAACAAATTGTTAGTTTTGCATTCATTTATTCTATTTTTAACTATGCCCATCACAAAATTTACTATCGCCTACTTCCGATGTTGCTGCTAACCTGTTTTGAATTTTAGTCTAAAACCTGAATAGTAGCAACTTATATATCTCATGAACCAACCACTCAAAATTTATAACTCCCTCACTCGACAGAAAGAACTTTTTGAACCCATCACCGCTCCGTACGTAGGAATGTACGTGTGCGGGCCGACGGTTTATAACTACGTACACCTTGGGAACGTACGTACTTTTTTGACGTTCGACACGCTCTTTCGCTACCTTTCGCACATCGGTTATAAAGTGCGCTATGTGCGTAACATTACCGACGTGGGTCACCTTGTGGGCGACGGCGACGAAGGTGAAGATAAAATCGGGCGCATGGCAAAATTGGAACAATTGGAACCCATGGAAATCGTCCAGCGCTATACCAACGATTTTCACCAAGTGTTGGATCAACTCAATTTCCGTCCGCCGAGCATTGAGCCTACCGCTACAGGCCACTTGATTGAACAAATCGAGGCGGTCAAAGACTTAATCTCAAAAGGATTGGCATACGAATCAAACGGTTCGGTTTATTTTGACATCAATAAATACAACGGCGAAGGCCACAGTTACGGAAAGCTTTCGGGTAGGGTATTGGACGAACTTTTGACCGAAACCCGCGAACTTGAAGGAACCAGCGAAAAACGCAATCCGCTCGATTTTGCCATTTGGAAAAAAGCCGCTCCCGAGCACATCATGCAGTGGGAATCACCTTGGGGCAAAGGGTTCCCAGGCTGGCACTTAGAGTGTACTTGCATGAGTACCAAATACTTAGGAAAACAATTTGACATTCACGGCGGTGGTATGGACCTTAAATTCCCCCACCACGAATGCGAAATTGCGCAAGGAACAGGTATCAACGGCACCGACCCTGTCCGCTATTGGATGCACTCCAACATGCTTACGGTCAACGGCCAGAAGATGTCCAAATCGTTGGGAAATTCGTTTTTACCGCGCGAGCTGTTTGCTGGCGACCACCCGCTGCTCGACCAAGCCTACAGTCCTATGACGAGCCGTTTCTTCATGTTACAGTCGCAATACAGAAGTACGCTTGACTTCTCCAACGACGCCTTAAAAGGCTCACACAAAGCCTATAAACGCTTAATGAATGGGTTAAAAGCCATCAAAGAAATGGCGTATATCCCTGCCGAAGTAACCACGAGCAGCGATGAAGTAGGCTTGAAAGTATCGACGCCTTGCGTTCAGGTGGATGAGAAGAAAGTCGCTGACATCCAGAAGTCGGTTCAAGGATTTTACGATGCCATGAACGACGACTTAAACACGGCCGTGGCTATCGCGCAGCTATTTAACATGTTGAAATATATCAACATGCTTTATTTGAATCAGCTTGTTCCTGCGGCTTTGGGAGAAGACGGATTTGCGGCACTCAAAAACAACTTTATCACTTTTACGGAAGAAATTCTGGGTTTGGTAGAAGAGCGCAGTGAAAACGATGCGGTCTTAAACGGGATGCTTGACCTATACCGCGAATACAAAGCCGCCCAACAATACGAGAAAGTGGATCAAATTCGTTCGTATTTCAAAACGCAAAACTTGGTCATCCGCGACATGAAACACCGCATCGACTGGGCATACGAAGAGTAGGTCATAATCCAAACACATTCATGCAAAAGAGAAGCGCTTACTTCAGTTATATTTTGTTAGCCATTTTTGTATTGGCAGGGGTTTTGTACTTGGCAAGACCTCTGCTAATAGCAGACCATGACGAGGCTGCACCAGTAGCCGACGCCCCTGCGCCATCGGCAATCCCCGAAAGCTCGGCTCCTGCTACGGCTCCCGCCGCTACGAGCAGCGGCATTACGAAGGAAGGCGTAGTTGCTTTTTTACGTGGAGGTCAACAGCTTCGCAAAATCGACGTTGAAATTGCTGAAAACGACGCCGAACGCGCCAAAGGACTGATGTTTCGGCCGTATCTTTCAGATTCGGTAGGCATGCTTTTCGTGTTTGAATATGCTACACCTCAATCGTTTTGGATGAAAAATACGATGATTTCGCTGGATATTATTTACGTTGACTCTGGCAAAAAAATCGTTTCTATTCAGAAAAATGCAAAACCTTATTCGGAAGAAAGTTTGCCTTCTTACGGCGAAGCACAATACGTAGTGGAAGTAAACGGCGGCTACTGCGACAAATATGGTGTCAAAGTAGGTGATACGATTGCTTTCTAAAAATTGGCGTAAATTTTGCTTGCTATTGCCCAATGCTCGCCCCGACATCCAGTCGGGGCGGATACGGTTTAGCGTCTCTGACGCATTTCCCAGCAAAATAAATTCCCTTTGCAATGAGAAGTTGGTTAACAGCGGTGTTTTTGGTGATGTGTAGTATGAGCAGTTGGGCCAATCACATCATTGGTGGCGACATTTCTGTAGCCCGCCGTAGCACTTCTTCTAACGATTTCACCATCACACTCACGCTTATTTACGACGCCAACCTCCGCAACACCGAAGACAACGCCTTTGTGTCGGTTTTTCGTAAAAGCGATAACAGCAGAATTGAAGATTTAACGCTCGCGCGCGTTGCAAAACAAGAACTCCCCTACACCAATGCTCGTTGCGTTGGCAGTCCGTCAGACGCTAAAAACACCTTGATTCGTTACACGGTCAATGCCAGTTTTTCAGCAGCGGCTTACAATGCCGCAGGAGGTTTTTATCTGGCGTGGGAAGAATGTTGCCGCAACGGTAGCCTGCTCAATATCCAGACCCCAAGCCGCGTTGGGCTCGTTTTTTACGCCGAACTACCTCCACTTACCACTGTCAACAGCTCCCCCGTTTTTAAAGCTCCCGAAATAAAATACATCTGCGCGGGAAAAGATGTAGAAGCCGATTTTAGTGCCACCGATACCGACAAAGACGAACTTACCTACAGCATCGTCACGCCATTTATTGGTTCTACCGACGGCGGCGGCACTTTCCCTACCAAAGCACAGTCAGGCCCGTACAAACGCGCTACCTGGGCCAATGGTTTTGACAGTACAAAAGCGATTTCGGGCAAAACACCCTTAAAAATTGACTCCAAAACGGGCAAAATCACCGTCAACGCTTCGCAACTAGGTTCGTTTGCCTTTGCCGTTCGTTGTGAAGAATACCGAAATGGAGTAAAAATTGGCGAAGTACGTCGGGAGTTTGTCTTCCAAGTCGTTGACTGCATTTCCACCTCTCCATCGGCTGTTTTTATCAACGTAAAATCCGCCACTTCTGGCGTTGTTCCTACGATTCAGTCCAACGGACACGTATCGGCATTAACCATGTGTGGAATCGACAGCGCAGTGCTAAAACCAGACGACGAAGACCCACAATGGGCTTACGAATGGCAGCGCGACGGAAAAACGATTGAAGGGAATACATCGGCCTCTCAGACTGTGAAACAAGCGGGTGTTTATACGCTTCTGAAACGTTTTGCCCAAAGTTGCAGCGCCGAAGAGGTTGCTACCAACACCACCACCGTAAACCTCAAAAGTACGCCTTCGGTCAAGATTACCTCAAGCCGTCCCCTTCCCTTTTGTGACAGCGATAGCACTAATTTGAGCATCGAAACGGCGGCAGGCTCTACCGTGGCTTGGAAATACAACGGACAAGCCGTCGGAAGCAATTCCTCCACCTTATATTATGTCAAGCAAGCAGGTACGTACCAAGTAACCGCTACCGACGGCGTTTCTCAATGTCAAGCCAAAGACAGCGTTGTTATCAAATTGATAGCGGGTCCGCCTGCCCCCATTTCTATTTCGGGGCCTCCCATTTTTTGTGCCAACGATTCGGTGAAACTCGCCACAGCCAACGTCAAAACCTACGAGTACGTTTGGTACCAAGACAGGGTTCCTATTTTTTCGGTCATTACCAACGAATTATACCCGCAAAAATCAGGCAAATACAGCGTGGCAGTGGTTGACACGGCTACGCGCTGTGCCACGCGTTCGCTGGTGTTAGAGATTGTTGTCAAACCTTCTCCCAAAGTTACGTTAGACTCTATTGCTCCACTTTGTACCACGGCTCTCCAAGCCATCACCCTCCGAGGAACGCCCGCAGGTGGCGTGTTTAGCGGCAATGGAGTAACGGGCAATCGCTTTGTTTCTCAAAACTTAGCGGCAGGTTCATACCCCATCACCTACACCTATACCAATCCCGAAGGGTGTTCGGGCAAAGCCACTCGTTTTGCTAGGTTATCGCCCCCGCCCCGCATCGATGGTACTGATAAATGGATTATTGTGAAAGGCGATAGTGTAGAACTACGAATGCTTCCCCCGCTCAATTCGACTGTTTCGTGGTTTCCAAGCATCGGCTTGAGCAATCCTGCTGCGCCACGCCCCTACGCAAGCCCCGACCGAACCACCACCTACACCCTCACCGTAAGTACACCCGAAGGCTGTGTTTCGGAGAAGAAAGTGACCGTACTCGTCATTGACTTGAACATTCCAAACGGCTTTACCCCCAACGATGACGGCAGTAACGATACGTGGGAAATTGGGGGAATCACAGAATACCCCAACTGTACGGTGGAAGTACTCAACCGCTGGGGGAATGTCGTTTTTAGTAGCAAAGGCTACACCACGCCTTGGGATGGCCGCTGGAACGGTGAATTGGTGCCCGTCGGAATGTACTACTACCAAATTTATCTTCGGGAAGTAGAGCACAAATTCACGGGGAGTTTGAGCGTGGTTCGATAATTTTATCGTAAAATCGCGTCAAATTTACTCGTTATTCATGCAAACATTTTTTCGTACCACCCTCCTTCTCCTATTAGGGGCAACTTTTTCGTACGCCCAAATCGACTACACCCAGTGGGTTAACCCGTTGATGGGTACCGACTCGCGCCACGAACTTTCGACTGGCAATACCTACCCCGCCGTGGCATTGCCGTGGGGGATGAATTTTTGGTGCCCCCAAACGGGCAAAAACGGCGACGGCTGGATGTACATGTACACCGCCAATAAAATTCGGGGTTTTAAACAGACCCACCAGCCCAGTCCGTGGATCAACGACTACGGAATGTTTTCTATCATGCCCGTAACGGGAAAACTCAAATTTACCGAAGATGCCCGCCAAAGCTGGTTTTCGCACAAAGCCGAAGTGGTAAAGCCTCATTATTACAGTGTTTACCTCGCCGACCACGACACTCAGGTGGAAATCACGCCTACCGAGCGCGCGTCGCAGTTCCGTTTGACGTTCCCCAAAACTGACAGCGCTTTTGTCGTCATCGATGCTTTTGCGAAGGGTTCGTACATCAAAATCATTCCTGAACAACAAAAAATCATTGGTTACAGCACCCAAAACAGCGGTGGCGTTCCGCCTAATTTTAAAAATTACTTTGAATTGCGTTTCGACAAACCGTTTACCTACTCAGCCACTTGGTCCGACAAAACGTTGTCAAAAAACACCCTCGAAATGAAAGCCGACCACGCAGGTGGAGTCATTGGGTTTAAAACCAAAAAAGGCGAAGTAGTGACAATCAAAGTTTCGTCGTCGTTTATCAGTGCCGAACAAGCTGCGCTCAACCTCACCCGCGAATTGGGCAACGATACCTTTGACGCTACCCTTCAAAAAGGTCAGAAAGCCTGGAACCAAGAACTCGGTCGCTTGGCCGTAGAAGGCGGCACCGATGCGCAAATTCGTACGTTTTACTCGTGCCTTTACCGTGCGTTGCTTTTCCCTCGTAAATTTTATGAGCTAAACGCCCAAAATCAGGTTGTCCACTACAGTCCCTACAACGGCCAAGTTTTGCCTGGCTATATGTTTACCGACAATGGTTTTTGGGATACTTTCCGTTCGGCCATTCCATTTTTCACACTGATGTACCCGACACTCAACGCCCAAATTATGGAAGGGTTGGTCAATGCGTACAAAGAAAGTGGCTTCTTGCCCGAATGGGCCAGCCCAGGGCACCGCGACTGTATGATTGGTTCGAACTCCGCCTCGTTGATTGCTGATTCGTACATCAAGGGGATTCGCGGATACGATATTAATACCCTTTACGAAGCCATTCTCAAAAATACCGACCACGCAGGTACGTTGAGTTCGGTTGGGCGTTTTGGCCACGAATATTACAACGAACTTGGGTACGTTCCTTACGACGTGAAAATCAACGAAAATGCGGCCCGTACCCTCGAATACGCTTACGCTGATTTTTGTATTTTACAATTGGCCAAATCACTAAAACGCCCCGAAAGCGAAATCGCTCTTTTTACCAAGCGCAATCAGAACTTCCGTAATTTGTTTGACCCCCAAACCAAACTTATGCGCGGCAAAAACAAAGCAGGTGATTTCCAAAAACCGTTCAATCCCTTCAAATGGGGTGATGCCTTTACCGAAGGAAACAGCTGGCACTATACATGGTCGGTGTTCCACGATGTGGACGGTTTGGCTTCTTTGATGGGTGGACGCGAAGCTTTTGCCCAAAAATTGGACAGTGTATTTATCTTACCACCCGTCTTTGACGAATCTTACTACGGGTTCGTAATCCATGAAATCCGCGAAATGCAAATTATGAACATGGGCCAATACGCCCACGGAAACCAGCCAATTCAGCACATGCCGTATTTATACAACTACGCGGGCCAACCGTGGAAGTCGCAGTACTGGATTCGCCAAATCATGGATAAACTTTACCAACCCACTCCCGACGGCTACTGCGGCGATGAAGACAACGGCCAAACTTCGGCTTGGTACGTTTTTAGTGCATTAGGTTTTTATCCCGTCTGCCCAGGCACCACGCAGTACGTAGTGGGAAGTCCGCTGTTCAAACGCGCGACGATGACATTTGAAAACGGCAAAAAACTCACCATCACTGCCCCCGAAAACAGCGATAAAAACGTGTATGTGAAGCAATTAGTCTTTAATGGCAAACCTCATACGCAAAACTTCGTAGAACACCACGCCCTACAACAAGGCGGAAGTCTGAACTTTACGATGTCGCCTACGCCTAACCAAACCCGTGGTACGGAAGTGAGCAGTTTTCCGTATTCGTTTTCTAGGAAGTAGGGGCGGAAAGCATCTTTCCCCAAACCAAATAATTAAACATCACAAGAGGTTGTCCAAGAAGGGCAGCCTCTTGTTTTTATTTATCTATTCCGTAGAGTAGGATAACTTTAAAGACTGCTTACAGCTATTAGAAGTATAGAGAACAACTAAATCTTAGTACTTTGTAACAATATTTACAGTCCGCGCCTCTTTTTTCTACTATTAAAAAGGTATCAATAGTTATAAAAATACTGTCTAGTAGGTATTTCTTAATAACATCTATACTTCCATATTTGCCAAACCAAACACCTCTATTCAACATTACAGAACTGATATGCCTGTCAAAATATTGATTGCCGACGATCACCATGTAGTAGCCGATAGCCTCAGTCTATTATTAGGCTCGTTTGAGGCTTTCGAGGTGGCGGGCATCGTAAATAATGGCTGGCAAGTCCTAAATTTTGTAGAAAAATGTGCCGTGGACATCGTATTAGCCGACTTGCACATGCCCTTGCTCAACGGTAATGACATGACCACTCGCCTGCGAGAGCAACACCCGCTCATCAGAGTCATCATACTAACTATGAGCGAAGAAGCCGTACACATACGTGAGGCATTACAGGCAGGAGTATCGGGATATGTAATGAAAAGTGCCGAACGGGCCGAGCTTATCAGGGCGATACAGATGGTAGCAGAAGGCGATAATTATTTTAGCGAGAAGGTTGTACGCAAGCTGGCCGAACTACCCAATCTCAACAATACCAATGGAAAAACAGCCATAGACGATGCTGCACCATTGACCAAGCGTGAACTCGAAATAATGCGCCTCATCGTCGAAGATTTAAGCAACCAAGCCATTGCCGACCGACTACACCTTAGTGTGACGACCGTAGAAACCCACCGCCGAAACCTCCTCAAAAAAGTAGGTGTAAGTACCGCCGTGGGTCTCATGCGCTGGGCCTTGAAACATAAGTTGATTGATGAGATTTAAACCAATTTTTAACCTTTTAAATTTTTGTGATTATGGCAATTTTGAAATGCTTTATTGCAGGTAGGGTATCAAGTTGGAGTGAAGAGTTGGCAAATGTTACCGATTCAAACTGTACAACAATTTACTATCTATTAACAGATGATTTTTCAACTTCTATTAATAAAGATAGTTATTTTCCACTTCAAATTCCTGTTGAGTCAATAAAATTAATACCTACCGACAAATCCATTACGATAGAATCAACTGATGGTAAAATATCTACACAGTTTTTAGTATTTGAGGCTGAAATTATTGACAATATAGATGTATATTTTATTGCTAAAAATAAAATTAGTGACGTGATTGAACCTCAGACTGTTATTATCGAAGATATAATAAACAATACTAATCAATTGACAGAATATATAGATAATGAAACATTGATATTATTCGCGACTCCTTCTCGCCCACCAGACCCCAATTGCTACTAATATGAGACTGATATTACAATCACCCTATCTTGTATATGAATATCTATACTGGCGCGTTACGAACAATTTATCTGATAATTCTACCAAAGAACTCAAGGCCAACATTGAGAAGCTACAAATTTCAACCTTAAAAGGGTTGAGTCGTAATCTTGTTGTCCAAGTCTTAAAGGATTCTAAAGCGCTTTATTATCTAAAACAGTTTGGTTCTACTGACACAAATTCTTATATTCCAAACGAAAATAGAATTTTGCAAGAGCTAAAAGACCAAAAATTTGTGGTGGAAATATTTTTTTATGATAACGATAATCAAATATTGGCTACCAAAGCTTGGGGAGAAAAAAACTTAAAGAACTTACTCAAAGAAAAAGGAGCAAATACCGATGCTTTATTAGAGCTGGCAGTTAATGTTTTGGTACAGATTCATACATTGAATAAAGTAGATTTGAAAATTCCAAAACCCAAACCGTATAGTTTGATAAAGACAGATAAACCAGATGATTCAACTCCAATACTTTTGCAAGAAGATTTGGAATATCTCTTTTGTACGAAAGAATGGAAGAGTTCGGTACTATTGCACTTCGACCCTCGTGATGTCAATTTCTTAGTAAAGGGGGATGAAACTAAGCTAATAGACTGGGAAATGGCTATTTATGGCGACCCTATGTGGGACTTAGCTGTTTTTATCAATTCTATTATATTCACTCTTGGGGGAGATTTATTTTTTTTATTTTCAAACCCATCTACTTTAGAAAGTGTACAAAAAGCTATTAGTATAATTTGTACTAAATATCAAAGTGGTACAATTGGGATGTTTGACAAAGAAAAACTGAAAAAATTTTTACGACTTCAAAATACTCAATTTTATGGGAGCATATACTACAAAGAAAGAACAGATTCAATACTTCCTTGAAGAAAACCTTCGTAAGTTATTTGAGGGAATAACTTATGAAGAGAATCAGATGAAATTAGATGAAAAAAAAATCAACCCTAAAGAAGAACTTAATACTCTTTATATAAGGTATAAAAACGAAATTACTGGCTTTAAGCTTCCAAATGAAGACGTTGAAGATTTGTTGCCTTATGCAGAATCGTTTAATGAAAAACGTTTTTGGTTGATTGACAAAAATCCAAAAGTAAGACTTCAAAATGGGCAGCAATTAATTTCGCAAGATGGACAATCATTTGTAGTTAAAGCTGGTGAATATTTAAACGGAGGATTTTTAAACGAGAATATTTCAAACGATAGGCACGGAGCTTTAGAAAAAGTTAGCGATAATGCTAATAAGTTTGTTTATGTATATCGTAACAAAAAAATAGAAAAGCCTAACATTAAATTATATGTGAGTATTGAAGGGGAATATGCCATAAAAATTTTTCACAAACCTTTTGTACGGATATATTTTAATTTATTGCCCGACAAAGATACTATACTTGCTTGGGCAAATTATTTGCAAAAAACATTTAATGAACACCGAATTCCGTTTCAATTAAAATATCCGCTCAACCTAAAAAGCTATATTTATAGCGACTCAGGAGTTTTATATGTTTCACAAAATCATTTTCATATTGTTATATCATTATTGAATGACGTTTTTGAACACTTATCTGATTTAAAAATCCTTGGACAAAGTGTGCCGCTATTTACACTTCAATTAGGCAAAGGTATTGGTTTTGCTGAAGATCCATTTTTTGTAAAAGATAGTTTTGGAGAGCATCGCTGTAAGCTAATTTTAGAGTTACTTAAAAAAAACAATTTGAGTTCTAGTGAAAACCGTAAAGCTGAAATTGAAAAAATTAAAAATGAATTGGAAAGCAAGGGATATGAAAACGGATTCTTCAGGAATTCTAACACAAATTACCAGTATGATTTTGAAAAAAATTTAATAAAAGTGCCAACTGTAGTTGAGAGCGAAGTTGATACAAAACTTCCCAAAAACAATTATAAAAAAGACAAGGAAAAGCATTCTTCTTATAAAGATTTATACGAAGAGTATAGAAAGAATTTGGGGAGATATAGATTTTTGGCTTTGGCAGAAAACTATGCTAAAGATTTGATAGAGAAGGCTATTTTTGTTGCCGAAAAGGAGGTTTATACTTCTGAAAAAGATGGTTATCAATGGATAACTTACGATGAAGCTACTAACGAATCGAAGAAAAAAATGGCATTTTATAGACTAGTGAATGATGAAGAAAAATATATGATTCAGTATTTCTTAAAAAAACTGTCAGAGGTTTCAAAAAACAACTATTATAATACTCATGCCTCAAGAATCCATATAAAGAAAGAGGCTGTAAAAGAACCATCACAGCCAAGTGATTACAAAAAAATATTACAATCTTTACAAGATTTTATAAATAAAAACCCAAAGCAAGTAAAAGTAATAGAAAAGGTTCAAGATACAATAAATAAAATTAAAGACACTGACTATCTTTCCCAATCGGACGAAAATTTAAAAAAACTAGTAGAGATATTAGATGATAGTTTTGAAAAAATTAATCTACCAATAAAAAACTCATTTGGCAACTATGAATATTGCCCTACTGTCAATGGAAAACTAAAAATCGCATTTATATTCCTGGTTTTTTCAAGTCCAAGTAATTTTGAATTATTCATTAAGTCAGCGGAAATGCATTTCGATAATAAAAATGAATTATTGAAAAAGATAATTAGTAGGAGAAAAGAGTTTTACAAGGCCTTTTTTAATTATTTAAAAAATAAACAAAAAAGGCTCAATGATAAGAATGACGTATTGGAAAAATAATTTAGTACATAGAAAACTTTAAAACAACTTTCACACCTGTAGTAACTGGAAAATATTCAACACTTCCATTCAAAGCTTGTACCCTATTCTCAATATTTTTTGTACCCATACCATTGCTTTGCTGTTGCGAATCAAGTCCTTTGCCATCATCTGATACTTCAAAAATGAGATTTCCTTGTTGCTTATAAAGTCCTACATGGGCATTTTGAGCTTGTGAATGTTTCAAAACATTGTTAATCAGTTCGAGGGCTATGCTATAAAGTTCAAGCTGAATCTTTTTGTCGGTCGGGATAGCCTCTGATTCGAGGTTGTGGGTTATGTTAATTTTGTTACTACTGTTAATATCGGCAATAAATTTTTCTAAAGCTTGTTTCAAACCTCCTTTTTCGAGTTCCGCAGGGAGCAAATTATGAGAAATCAGCCGTACTTCAGAGTATGCCTCTTTCATCATTTCTAAGGTACTTTCATGTATTTTTCGCTCTTTATCAGTGAGATTATGCCCATTGATAGCTTCCAATCGCCATTTGATGGCCGATAGCGTTGCTCCTAAATTGTCATGTAATTCTGAGGCCACTCGTTTACGTTCAATCGTCTGTCCCTCTACCATTGCCAACACAATTTCTTCGTTTTTCTTGATAAGGGTTTCGTTGGCATGTTGCAATTCTGAGGTTCTTTCTTCTACTCTTTGTTCTAAACCATGATTCAGCGTTTCTAATTGACTGTTGGTAAATTGAAGTTCTAAGCGTTGCTCTTCAATGATTTTGTTTTGTTTGGATAGTTTTTGGCTATTACGCCAAAATAAGACAGCAAACAGTAATATGATAATAGCCCCGCCGATAAAAATATTTTTGAGCAATATTTCTTGTTTTACATTTTGATTCAATAGCAAAATCTCGCTTTCTTTCTTTTCATTGTCAAAACCAGCCTGAAGGTTCTCTATTCGATGTTGTTGGTCTTGTTGGGTTAGTTTTTTATCTAACGCTATGTATTTTTCATAGTATTCTAATGCTAAAGGCGCATTTTTCATTTTTTTATACAACTCTAAATAAGCCTTATAGATATCTTTTTGTGATATTTCAGTACCTTCTTTAAGTTGAAATTCTTCAATTTGTTTCAATAACAGCTCTGCTTTTTCAAAAGCGTTTTTTGAAGTCCAGACATTTGCAATTGATAGCAAATTAAGTAGTCGTCGATATTGATATCTTGGCTTGTTCTTTAAAATATCTTCAACCTGTATTAACTCTTTCAAGGCCTCATCTAAATTGCCCATCTCTCTATAAGAAGCTCCAAGATTGGACAAAAATATGTCGTCTAAGTTGTCAATTTGTGCTATTTTGTTTTCGTTGAGGCATTGCTTGAAATAAGGTATTGAGGTTTTATAATCGGCTTTATCAAAATACACTAACCCAAGATTATTCATGGCCAGCAACTCTTCTCGCTTATTTTTCAATGCTGCAAATATCTTTACACTTGCCTTCAGGTGTTTCGTAGCTTTGTCATAACTCCCCAAATTTGAATAGGCATCACCCAATGTTTTATTATTTCGGGCTATGTAAAAAGTCAAATGCTCTTTTTCTGCTATCGCTAAACTTTTATAGAGGTAGTCAATACCTTTCATCAAGTCGTTTTTTCCTACTTGATAATAGCCAATATAGTAATTAGACATGCACTCTCCCAAAGGCCACTTTATTTGTTGGCAGATAAGTAATGATTTCTCAAATATTTTTATGGTAGAGTCTATTTGAATCAATGGCGTTTGTTGTGCCACCTCACACAACAAACGCACCCTCATCGTATCACTCGCATAGCTGCTGCCTTCGGGGGGAAGTTGGGCAAGTACAGTACGTAGGCTGTCGAGCTTGCGAGGCGATTGAGCGTGGGCACCAATCGCACAGAGTACAAGCATCAAAAGCCAAAAGTATTTTTTCATAAGTAGCGGTTTAGGGGAGACAAGTTAGCCATAAAATCACGAAAAAGAGCAAAATACTGTCTTGGCAGTAGGCCAAATTGATAAAAATACGGCCTCACCAGTATTGTCTTCGGCGTGTTGAATGAAGAGCTTTGTCTTCATAAAAATAGCCAAATGAAACGCATCAAATCTTACACCCTTGGTTGGAATACAGTACAGAAGGAGGGCTATGTAACGCTTACAGATGAGTCTCAAAAAGACCACTCATTTGAAAAAGTATCGCTCGAAGAGATGGCACTGCTCCAAAAATTGCTTTATCAAGACGAAGCTTATTTAGATGAACAGAAATGGCTTATCGTAGGGTGGAAAAAGAAAGATTAGGTGAACTATCCCGAAAAAGCACCAAAAAACTGAGAGTAGGGGAAACATTTGAACATTTACCACGCAATGAAAAAGATAATTCTATTCAACCTTCTATTTTTCTTGCGGCTGTCGAATGCTCACAGCCAGAACTATCAACAGTACGATAAAACAAGGTTTTACGAATTGATTGTACCCACTTATGTTGCCGAAGTAGGTGCAAGCTCCATACTTGCCCAAAGTAAGCTAAAATTTACGCTTTTGAGAGAGGGTAAAGACAGTGTTTTGATACAATTCTGGACGTGGGGGGATACACTTGAAAATAAAGAAAAAATTGCTACATACAATTTCAATAATCCTTCAAAAAGAGACAGTAAAGGCGATGTAATTCTGGAAAATGGCAACACAAAAGTTTTCAAAATGTCGTTGGAAGATTTCAAGAACAACGCCATTCCATATTTCAATGCAGGTTTTCAACGTGGGTCGTTAGACTGGTCAAGCGGGTTGGTGGTACTGCCCGTAAAAGCCCGAAATGCCCCACTACGCACCTACTCAAAAGACCTATCATTAGGACTTTCAGGCGGAGGAAAGTGGCGAATCTCACACCGAAACCCTACTTATCTCAATTTGCTGCTTAACGTGGGTATTTCTTCAGTATCTCTTGATAGTGTTTCGACAGGGGGACGCATAAAACAACCTAGTGACAGGGCTACGCTAACCACCGCTATTGGTTTAGTTTTTGAAAATCACTCTTTTCAATTTGGATTTTTCTATGGCTGGGATAGGCTTTCTGCCAACGATGCTACTAGCAGTAAGTGGATATACGACCGCAAGCCGTGGTTATCGTTCGGTATTGGATATCAACTATTTTCTGCGGGCAGTAAAAGCAAAGAAACAAAAGCAGGCACACAATAGAAATAGCCAAAACCATGAAGATGACATTAATTATCAGCTGCACCCTAATCAGTGTGTTAGGGGCGGCCACCTTTACTTGGGCAGGAGAAATAGACTCGCTGGTTTGTTTCAAAAAGAAACGAACGCTCATTTTGTATAGCGACGGTGCTGAATACAAAAAGTATAAAGTCTCTCTTGGAAAAACGCCTGTGGGCGCAAAAACCAGAAAAGGTGATAACAAAACCCCAGAAGGCAGATACCTGATTGACGGTAAGAACGCCAAAAGTAAGTTTCATAAAAACTTAGGCATCAATTATCCCAATGCGTACGATAAAAAACTGGGTAGAACGGGCGGCCTCATCAAAATTCATGGCCTCCGAAATGGCATGGGTTGGTTAAAGAAAATTCACCGTGTCAAAGATTGGACAGCGGGCTGCATCGCCGTTACCAACGACGAGATAGATGAAATATACAAACTCGTCAAAGTTAAAACGCCTATTTCTATTTACCCTTAATGAAAATGGAATTATGAAAAAGATATTATTCGCTTCGTTTTTAGTAATAAGTTTTTCTGGATTTGGGCAGAAAAGTACTTCTTTTGGCCCATGGATAACTATGAAATGTTTTTCAGGAATACAAGTTAGGTCAAGAGTAACCGAGTACAATTCCAGCGCAAAAAAATATCATTATTATTATGAAATGAAGTCCACTTATAACCAGAAAGTTTATTTTAATTATACATTCGATGGTGGTGCAGGTTTGGACGGTAGAACTTCTTTGAACCCAGGGGAAATTAGTACTGGTGCTGGTAATTGGACTTTTGGAGTTAGCAATAAAAACTTACAAATTGAAATTGATAAAGTACGTTTTGGTGCAGAAGACTATGCCCCTTGTAAAGGGAGAACATCATCCGTTTATGCAGAATGTGATAAGAGGTCGAGTACGCCGAATTGGCCACCTGACTGTGGCGATAGTGAGCAGGCTAGCACCCAAGCCAATAACAATTTTCAAAATTCTTCGTCTAATGGAGCTGGCCCTGCCAATGTGCAGGCCAAACTTGATGAAATACAGGTATATTTAGACAAAATTCCAGGCAATGACTCTGAAAGTCAGGCCATCATCCGTGATGCCACCACCATTATAAACAACACCAACACTTCTGAACAAACCAAAGTAAACCAGTTAAATCCCCTACTTACCCGTGCCAGAAATCGCGCTAATGAACTAACAACTACCCAAAAAGAAGAAGAAACTGCCAAAGAAAAAGAAGAAAATAGACTAAAAAAAGCAGCCGAAGAAAAAGCCAATCGCTTCAATGGGCACATGCAAAAAGGAGAAAACGCTCTTTCTAACGGAAAGTACGATGAGGCAGTGAGTCATTACAATAACGCTTTTAGAGAGGCCGCTACAGAAGCTGAGGGGCAACAAGCCGTCGATGGTATCAACAGGGCAAAAAAAGCCAAAGCGGACGAAGCCCGAAAAGTACGCATAGAAGAAAGACAAAAGCAGGAAGCCGCCACCAACGCCGCTACGGGGGCGGCCCTTGGTGCCGTGGGAACACTGATGACTCTTATGAATGACAGCTACACTCAAAAACCCTTTGCGGCACGCTACTATCTTGGTTTTGGGATGGAGAATTTGATTCTTAACATAAATGATGTTAACCAAAAACAGAGCGATATCAAATCCTCTTTGCCTTTGGTTTTTATGGGAGGGTTACATTTTACGCTTTTCAACAACAAAAACGTTAATTGGGTCATCAATCCTCACTTTCGTTATAATCAAATTTTTGCATCAACAGGTGAGGCGGGCAGCGGCTATGGTGCAGGAATCAATACACACCTAAGCGTGGGCTTTGGTAAAGAAAGCCCCATTCGGTTTTTCGGCGAGTACCAGTATAATATAAATATCTTAGAAACAAGCTACGACACCGACGTGGCCTCGGGGGGAACTACCGCTACCGATGCCATTTACGAAGGCTACTACGAAACAATCTCGAAACGTATAGGTGGCGGGATTATCCTCCGATTTATCAACGGCGACCGAGAAACGTTCGTTAAGCCTGGCTATTTTATTGATAACCTATCTCTTTTGGGCATTAAACGCAACTTTGCCAGCCTCGATATGTACTTCGCAAATACCATTGGAGTAGAACTGGCTTATAGCAAAAACTATGTAAGCTTAGGGGACGTGGACTTTCCCAATAGTGCCAAAATGATTTCGGCCATCAAAGACCCTATTGCTACCGATTATTGGACTGTCAAATTTTACAGAAGAGGGCTTTTTGGAAAAAAATGATTTTCAGCCATTTAAAATCAAACGTGGCGACGTACCGCAATCACAATGAAATACCTAGCAAAATCACTAATCCTATTTAGCATGATTACCCTGTTGTTTTCGTGCAACGACGCTCTTTTTATCGAAAACATTTCCGAAAAACCTTCTTCGGGCGAGGTCAGCCTCAACAATCAATTTACGTTCAACAATCAATTTACGTTCAACAATCAAACCTACAACGCTACTTTAGCCTTCAAGAGCACTACTATTGACCCTAATTGCAGGGGTACGATTGGTGCGTTTATAATTATTGGCGAAACCAAAAATGGCCTTAAACCTCAAATAGCAATTTTTAATGTGAGTAGTTACAGCTTCAAAGGCACCCCTGGTTACCTTACAAACACGAGCTGTGGAATGGAGGTGCAGATAGCGATGTTAGATGCCAACAACAAAGCACAAGCGTATTATTATTCGGTAGGCGAGGGTACGGTAGAAATTACTGCTAACACTTACCGACTTACGAACGTGAAACTTCGATTCAATAACGAATCGGTAGCTAATTTTTCAGTATCAGGCGGTGGTAACTATCAATAAAACTACGAAACCACTAATAAGATGAAGACAAAATACATAATAGCAGTGTTGATGGTATGCGCCACAGTGAGCTTAAAAGCCCAAAGTAGGAAAGAAAGGCGTAAAGAAGAGCTTGAACTTCTAAGAGAAATGAAACAAGACGAGGATGAGGAAAAAGAAGAAGCACTGAGGGAAGCGCAAAAAAAAATCACGATAAGTCGTTTCAAGCTCATTTTTGATGTTTTGAACAGCGAGCTCTTGGTTAAACTTAGCAGCGAAGTAGTATTTTGTATGGAAAAATACCGCTACAAACTCCAAGAAGTACGTTTTTATGAAAACATGAACGATTTAAAGAAGTATGCCCCCAATACTCCTTTGAACAAAATGCCAGAAGTCAGTTTATCAAAGCAAGTTGAACTCCATTTTGATAAAGAGATTACCATTCGCGTAGGATTTTCTTATAACGATGATGACGGTGATAATAAATACATCCAGCTACTTTCAGGAAACAATGATTTTGACAAAAAAATCAAGGAGTTCCAAACCCTAAAAGCACTAGAGCCTTTGGGGAAATTCAAATCGAGTGCATTAGATTACAGGGAAGCGGATGAAAGTAAGGTCTCCAAGGGCTCCCGTTATATCGATTTGGTATATGATTACATCGACATCAACAAAGTTGTGTTCGAGTCAAAGGCCAATACATTGGTTGAAGCAAAAGTTTTGGGCAACCAACTCGCTAATGATGTGATAAACCATAACACAAACAGTCAGGATAAAGATATTATCGTAAAACTCGACAAGTCGCAGATTGAAGCAAAGGAAGTATTGGGCATTGAAAACGAAAAAGCGGCGGTTCCTAAAACGAACAAAATCCCAGCATACAAGCCACGGCCCGAAGAACCAGTATTTAATGAACCAGCGCAAAAACAAAAAGAAGAGTTTTCTAAGTATTCCGTTCAACAACCCAGCCTATTACCCAAAATCATTGTTGGCGTAGTGGGTGTCGGGGGTATGGGTTTTGCCTATTTAACAAAAACGCGATATGACAAAAAACTAAGCGATATGAACGCAATGGTTGAAAGATTTGACAAAGACCCAACAGGAAAAATCTACCAACAGTCTGACTATGAGAATTACAAGAGCCGTTTTAACGAAACCCAAAAACTAAAAACACCAACAGAAACCAAAATAATGATTGGTTTGGGAGTGGCTGGTGTGGCATTGTTGGCCGAAACATACTTGTTTATAAAAAAGCCCAGACAACGAAAAATCAGCCTGAATCCTACTTCAAATGGCGCTCAACTTACCTTCAAATTCTAACGACCATGAAATATTTTATTTTTCTTCCGTTGCTTTTACTTTTGGGGTGCAAGTTAGAGGAGCCCAAAGTAGTTGAGCAATATAATTGCCAACTTCCCACCACCATTTCTGTAACCAAAGACCCCATAAATGGCAAAAAATTTAGTTTTGTTATAAGCCAGCAAATAAACGATATTGCTTCACTTCAATGGATCATCAAAAGCGCTAATGGTACAGTTGTCAGTAGGTCAAATACCGTTGATTACGCTCTTACATTGGCCGCCGAAGGTCAATATAGCGTACAGGCAATTCTTACTTCAAAGTGCGGAGAGAATAAAATAATTAGTACTGATTTTGAAGCTACCTCCGTTTGTAACTTAATAAAAAATGAGGTTTACTTTAGAGCCGCAGATGGTTATGAAGCACTCGATGAGTGGACTTTTACACACAATGCTTTGAGCGAAGTCATTAAGAAAGAGGTAGTTACGAGACAAATCGGACAAATTACTTCTGCTTCTACTTATATCTACCAAAAAACGGAGGCTAACTTAGGTAGTCTCACGCAACCTTATATTTTACGCATATTCAACAATAACTATATTATTGACAAGATTTATTGTGATTCAAAAAAGAGAATAGTTAAAACAATGAGCAGTGAAGATAGTGAAACTACATTCTCTTACGATGATGATGGTTTTTTAGAACAAGAAATAACCCTTTATAAGTCAAGTCAAATAGAGTATCGTAAAAATTATAAATATGCAGCCACAGGGGTAACCGTTACGATAACTAGGCTTGACAGAAAAACAAACGAATCAAGAATGACCGAGGTAAAAGTTTCTCTCTATTCCGATAAACCAAAACTTCCAAAGTATGAAGTCAATTATGGATATAGCAGGGGCAAGCAACCTCCGAAATATTTTAAAAGCGAAGAAAGAACTGTTTATGAAAATGGTAGAATATTTGTCTATAAAACTGAGTACATAGTTGTGTTAGACAATAACAATCAGCCCGTTTCAGAAAAAACGATTACGAACAATTATTCATATGAATCCAGAAAATTTATCTTCGATTGCAAGTAATCCTAAATCGAGACAGTGGCGTCAATTTTAGCACTTCCTTATCTCCCATCCCCCATCCGTTGCGCAATCATACTCCCCACCATCAGCTGCAAGGCGTGGTACATCATGAGGGGCAGAAGCGCTACTCCCAACAGCTCGGGGTTCGGAAACAGGACTTTGCCCATCACCGCCCCCTGTACCAATGATTTTTTGGAACCACAAAACAAAACCGTGATGCGATCGGGTCGGTTAAACTTCAGGGCGTAACTGATGGCATTCATGAGGCCAAACATTGCGAGAAAAAATACTAACATACTCACTCCCAATTGGAAAAGCTCCGACGCAGAATGGTTGCTAAACATATTTCCCGTAAACGACTCGCAAAACGAAGTGTAAACAATCAGTAAAATGATACTTTGGTCAAAAAGACGAAGGGCGCTGTTGTACTTCTCAGTCCACTTACCCATTTTTTTATGGAGCAAAAAACCTAGTACCACTGGCAGCAACACCTCCAAGCACAGGCGAACAATCACGTGAGTCACGTCGAAGTTGGCGTCTTGCTGTTCCAACACGCTGCTCATCCAAAGCGGCGTAATAAAAATGCCAATGATGCTTGAAATACTGGCGTTGAAAATCGCCGCAGGTAGGTTTCCACCCGCAATCGCCACCATGACAACCGACGATGAAACCGTAGAAGGCAAGGCGGCCAAATAAAACACCCCCGTCCACAACAGCGACGATGTGTCAATCGGTAGCACCTTGCCTAACCCAATAATCACCAACGGAAAAAACACAAACGTCGTCAACTGTATCAGCAAGTGGAGTTTCCAGTTACTTAGCCCCTTTTTTAGCTTTTCGGGGCTTAGTTTCAGGCCGTAAAAAAAGAAAATCACCGACACACCGTATTCCGCAATTTGAGGCAAGTGCAGGGGGCTTTGTTCGGTACCGAAACTAGGGAAAAGATAGGCAAGCCCAATCATTCCAATCAGGCAAAAGAAAAAACCGTTGATGCCTACCTTTGCGAGTAACTGTATCATAGCTTATATAATCCCAAATGCCTTCAATTGGGCTTCCATTTCTTGCTGCATTCGTTTTGCTTCTTCGGCGGCTTTTTGCTCAAAATCAGTACCCGAAGAGGCGTAAATAATGCTTCGAGCGGCATTGACGAGCAAACCGCAGTCTTTGTTCATGCCGTATTTACACACTTCTTCCATGCTCCCGCCTTGCGCGCCTACGCCTGGAATCAACAAAAAGTGGTCAGGCGCAATTTTCCGCACTTGCTTGAGCATCGGGGCTTTGGTAGCACCCACAACATACATGAGGCGGTCGGCATCTCCCCACTCTTGCGACACGCGCAGCACACGCTCAAACACGTATTCATTTTGATTTTCAACGACAATCTGGCTATTGGCCAACCCTAATTCATCATCGTCGTTGCGTGACAATTGGGGATTGAGCAAATGAGTCTGAAAATCGGCGCTTCCTTCATTTGAGGTTAAAGCCAATAAAATCACCCATTTGTCTTTAAACTCCAAAAACGGCATCACCGAATCGCGACCCATGTAAGGCGCCACCGTGATACTGTCAAACGACATTCCTGAAGAATTTTTGTCAAAAAAAGCTTGGGCGTACAGCGACGACGTGTTACCAATGTCACCGCGCTTGGCGTCGGCAATCGTAAAACAGTCTTTAGGAATGTAGGCCAACGTACGCTGCAAACTGTTCCATCCGCGTGGGCCGAGGGCTTCGTAAAACGCGATGTTGGGTTTATACGCTACCGCATACGGCGCGGTGGCGTCGATGAGGCGTTTGTTAAACTCAAAAATAGCATCGGGTTCTTTCAACAAATGCTTTGGCAGTTTTTTGAGGTCGGGGTCGAGTCCTACGCACAAAAAAGATTTTTTTCGCTTTATCTGTTCAATCAGTTGGGCTCTGTTCATCGCTTGGTTAGGCTAATAAATGGGGCGGAACTAGCTCTAAATGAGCTATATCGTTGTGTTTTTGAATCGAAAAAGTGGCGGTATGATAATCGTAATGAAGAAGATACAAACCCAAATTGGTATGTAAGTACTCATCCATTTCGTGCAAAGGGCGCTTAAAAATGGTCGCCAACAGCACCCGCATGGCCCGACCGTGCATGGCGACAAGTACCGTTTTTTCTTCGGGGCGCGAAAGAATCAAATCAATGACAGGCAATTGACGACTTTGTACATCTACGGGACTTTCGCCACCTTCGGCTTGTAGCTCAATTTCGCCCTTTTGCCAACTTTCAATCAACCAGCGGTAGTAGTCGTTGTCCATGCTGTTGGGCGTACGCCCTTCTCTCACTCCCCAACTGATCTCATTGAGCCCTTCGTAGGCTTCGTGCGGCAGCCCTTTTTCCAAAAAACCTTTAACACTTTGCTTGGTGCGGATGAGATTGGAGGTATAAATTTTATCAAAAGCGACGTCTTGATAAATTTGGTAAAACGCGTGGGCTTGCGCGTGGCCGAGTTCGTTGAGTTCAGCATCTATTCCGCTTCCCTGCACAACTCCTCGTCGGTTGTAGTCGGTTTCACCGTGGCGGATGAGGTAAATAACTTTAGAAGACATGTAAAATCTACGTAAAATCCGTTTAAAATCGAATGAAATCGCCTAGTTTTGACGACACGACAAAAATACCCCTTTTAGCTATGTTCAACAAACTTAATGCGCTCGAACGCATCAAACAGTTAGATAATAATACAATTGCGGGTCATTTGGGCATCGAATACGTAGAAGTAGGCGACGATTACGTCATTGCTCGAATGCCCGTTGACCACCGCACGCATCAGCCCTTTGGGATTCTTCACGGTGGGGCGTCGGTGGTATTGGCCGAAACCGTTGGCAGTATTGCTTCGTACCTTATTTTACCCGAATCAGCCCATCAGTACGCCGTTGGACTCGACATCAATGCCAATCACATACGCGGCGTCAAAAGCGGCTGGGTATATGGCAAAGCCACTCCGATTCACATCGGCCGTACCACGCACGTGTGGGAAATCCGCATCACGACCGAAGACGGCAAACTCGTCTGCATCAGTCGCCTAACGATGGCCATTCTTTCAACTCCATAAACAACAAACCCCTCCAAACGTGACGCTTGGAGGGGTTTGTTCAAAATTGTAGCACCGATTAAAGAACTACTACTGAGTTCTCGTCGTAAGATACGCCCGTTGGAACGAACTTGTCAGCCGTTTCATCGTTGGTCCATGTAGTACCGTCGAGCAAATAACGGAAAGCATATTCTTTTCCAGTTTCTAACTCTACAATAGCTTTATATGAACCATCTTTTTGTTTCTTCAATTTTGTAGCGGCCTCGGTAGCCCAACCATTAAACTCTCCCAATAGAGCAACATCTTTTGCACCAGCGACTTCGTCAGCTGAAAGAGAGAACGTTACTTTACAAACAGGTTTGCTTTTCAATACTTGTTTTGCAATTGCCATAGCGTTATTTGGTTATTTAGTTCGCAGGGGCAAAGATATAAAATAAATCCAAACCAAGTCAATGATATACAGTCACTTACATTAACATATTGTTAATATAATACAATAAAATAGTTCATCATTACAAAAAACAGCAAAAATAATTTACCAAAAACGAATAAACTATTTAGTATATCGGGCACTATTTACACTCAAACGTACGACTTGGGGGCAAATTGCTTCACGGATTTTCGACACGAACTTGCTCATTGACCTGCTGCACCCGGTTGTTCATAATGGTGGCAATACTGTACGCTCGGTACTTGACATCATCGGCTTTTTCACCTTCAAAAAGCTCATCGACGTTTTGAAAGAATAGCGCCAGCCATCGGTCAAAGTGTTCGGGTGTGAGGGTGTATTTGGTCGTCAGGCGGAAGTGCGGCGGCATAGGGCGACCGTTGTAGTTAAGTGTTCCGAAGAGAATCCCTTCCCAGAAGTCGTACATCTTGGGTAAATGCAATTCCCACGACACCTGAGCTACCTCGTCGAAGATATGACCCAGCTCGGCGTCTTCTCGTATTTTTTGGTAGAAACTATTCACAAGTAGTTCTACATCGGCTCGGTTTTCAAGTTGTTTTCGCATACGTTTTTAACAAAATTGCTGCAAGATAGGTGCACTATATGTAGTAGAGAATGACCGAAGTCAGATATTGCTCGTATTATTCATAGTAACTATTTCAGTATCAATCCTTTTGAGTAGATGATTATTTGGTATAAAAATAAGTTTTCAACCTCTTTATTTGGTAACATACCAATAAGGGCGTATTTTTCAACCACATTTCAATAACAAACCTAATCTTAGTATTAAAAAACTTCTAACTAAAGACAGAATGGCGAATCAACTTTGGACTAAAAAACCCTTAGACCAACTCCTCTCGGAGTCTTCGGGGGAGGGCAACCAGCTTAAACGAACCCTAGGTGCGGGTAGCTTAATAGCCCTAGGGATAGGGGCCATCATCGGCGCTGGATTATTTTCAATTACTGGAGGCGCTGCCGCCAACCAAGCAGGTCCAGCCATCACCATTTCATTTATTGTAGCCGCCCTTGGCTGCGCTTTTGCGGGCTTATGCTACGCCGAATTTGCCTCCATGATTCCCGTAGCTGGTAGTGCTTACACGTATTCGTATGCTACGTTGGGAGAATTTGTCGCCTGGATCATCGGCTGGGACTTGGTGTTGGAATATGCCGTTGGTGCTGCTACTGTTAGTATTAGCTGGAGTCGTTACCTGATAAAGTTCCTGGAAGGCTTTGATGTCCACTTACCCGTTGCCCTTACGGTAGGCCCTTGGGATGGCGGAATGATCAACCTACCTGCAGTTTTTATCGTTGTGCTTATGAGTCTTTTGCTCATGAAAGGTACGCAAGAAAGTGCCCTTGTCAATGGTATCATTGTGGCCTTGAAAGTAGCAGTTGTGATTGTTTTTATCATTTTGGGATGGAAGTACATCAACGAATCGAACTACACGCCTTACATTCCTGACAACACAGGAACTTTCGGCGAGTACGGTTTTAGTGGAATCATCCGAGCAGCGGCCATCGTATTTTTTGCCTACATTGGTTTTGATGCTGTAAGTACCGCTGCCCAAGAAGCCAAAAATCCAAAAAGGGATATGCCGATTGGGATTCTTGCGTCATTGGCCATTTGTACGATTCTATATATTTTGTTTGCCCACGTTATGACGGGCGTAACTAGCTATACTTCATTCAAAGGACAAGACGGAATCGCTCCCGTTGCGGTTGCGATTGAAAGCATGGGTACTCCTAACGCTGCTGGGGTACTTGTTCCAGATTACCCTTGGTTAAACCGTGCCATTATCGTCGCTATTTTGGCAGGTTATGCGTCTGTTATTTTGGTGATGCTTATGGGACAAACCCGCGTTTTCTTTAGCATGAGCAAAGACGGTTTGTTGCCTAGAGTGTTTTCAGCAGTTCACCCTAAATTCCAAACTCCTGTAAAAAGCAACTTGATGTTCATGCTTTTTGTGAGCTTGTTTGCTGCCTTCATCCCTGCCCGTGTGGTAGGAGAAATGACAAGTATCGGAACACTCTTCGCCTTCATCTTGGTATGTATCGGTATCATCGTGATGCGTAAGCAAATGCCAGATGCACCTCGGGCTTTTAAAACACCACTTGTACCGCTTATCCCTATTTTGGGAGTAGCTACTTGCTTCTTTATGATGGCGTTTCTACCTTTAGATACTTGGATTCGTTTGATTGTATGGATGATTATCGGGTTCGATATTTATTTGTGGTATGGTATTACCAACAGTAAATTATCTCCTGGAAAAACCAAACTAGCCAACGACCTAAAAATCGTAAGTATCTCTGGGTTAGTTTTGGCAGGGGCATTAGCCATCATTGCCTTTGTTCACCACGGACAAACAAACGGCGAAGATACTGGCTTGTTCTATTTCTCTTTGGGTTTTGCACTCATACATGGGCTTTTGTACATAGCAAATGCGTTTAAGAAATAGACTTTTGCTTTACTATTATAACAAAAAGACCGCTCATAGAGAGCGGTCTTTTTGTTATATACCTTCCTGATAATCAACGACTATCTTCCCAACGGAATCGAAAACCCTGCCAAGGCCGTAAAGCTCTGGTTATGAACGGGCACTTGCACCATTGGCGTGTCATATACCCGAGTAAAACCGCGTTGGTAACGACCTTCTACAAAAAGTTTGGCACCTCCCAAATCGAAGCTTAATCCTACCCCTCCTGCTCCACCTACTTCAAAGCGATTGAAACCTCCCAAACCGATGCTCGTGCGGTTGGGCTGGGTACGGAAAATAATCAAATCGGCACGGCTCACGATTTTTCCATCGGCCAAATAACTAAACGTAGGCCCTGCTACCACATAAGGCTTGACGCGATTACCCGCATCTCCAAACTCATACTGCAATAACAACGGTGCTTGAATGTATGTAAGACGTTGTTTAAGCGACCCGCCTAACGGAAGGTTTACGCCTACCAAGTCCAACAAATCGTTGGAAGAAATACCTGCTCCGCTTTGCGTATAGGCGATTTCGGGACGGAATGACAAACCACCCGAGATAGGCACTTGCAAAAATACCCCACCGTTTCCGCTGATGATGTAATTGAGATTTCCCGTGAAGTTTTCAACGAAACCACCGTTTCCTGTGGTTTTGGCCAACGATGCTCCGCCACGCGCTCCAATTGACACTTGGGCTTGAGCGGTGCTAGCTGCGAACATCAATCCTACGATAAATGCAAAATTTAAACGAACAAAATGATAAATTTTCATGGCACTGAAGATGGTTTTATAAGCGATTCTTTTCTCATTAACGAGCTTTGGACGCGCCGTATTTTGGCAAGTAACCCCCAGCGTCGTTAATGATTGTTAACGGTTACAAATCCGAATTCCCGCCTGAAAACCGAGCCAATTGGTCAAATCAAGGCCATCGCGCAAAGTGGTGGCTGGAAGTGGCTGATACAGACGCGATAAGTCAGCCTTGATGTAACCAGGCTCCGCCGTGAGTGCCGTCCAAGTACCCGCTGCAAACAACGCCAGCTGTCGTGACAATTTTTTTTCCAATCCCAGACTCAACCGATAAAACATTCCATTCGACGAGTCAAAGCGGTTGGTCGCTTCCATGATTTTGTTAGCGGTTACATCCAAGTTTCCAGCCCAGCCTCGCCCAAAATACACCGAACTTCCAACCCCGTAGCCAAAAGTATAGAGGGGTTTGTCGGTCATTCCAAAACTACCTCCTAGCGTCACGATGTTATAAAAACCACGTACGCCCGTTTTGAAAGTTAGGTTAGCGTAGTTGAGTTCGTCGCTACTGATTTCAAAACGACGGTAGCCATTGCGGCGAACGTAGCTAAAAAGTCCAATTGGAACCGCTCCCGACGAGTCGGCATAGTTGAATAAGCTTAATTGTAGTCCTTTTTCGTGGGTGCCTGCGTAGTTGAAATACGGGCTGATTTGTACTCCTCTCAAGCGACGAAGTGCGACGTTTCCAAAACCGCTGAGTTGCATTCCGCGCGTGTTCCCAAGCACCACGTTGGCAAAACCACTGACTTGAGCACCATTTAAACTCCCCAGTGTCACGCTGGCAAAGCCTGCCGTTTGGAGGCCGTTGCTAAAACTACGTCCCGTTAAATTGGCAAAACCTGCCACCTGAATCCCACTGTGGTGCCCGCCTGTCAGGTTAGCAAAACCCGAAAACTGCATTCCTTCCACATTTCTAAACGCGGCATTGCCAAAACCAGACACCTGTAAGCCATAAACATTGCGCCCAACGAGGTTGACAAAACCCGAGAATTGTGCCCCGTGAACATCCCAACGCACCAAGTTGGCCAGTCCTCCAAATTCCAACGCATTGACTCCCAATGAATACCCCGCTATCACATTGAACGACAGCGCATTAATCACGTGCCCACTCAACACGTGGTTGGTACCAATAAACGGCAAAAACGACACCTGAAAAGGGCGGTAGAGCGTATCGTCCACGTTTTTGATGTGAACGGCTTGCTTAGCCGTAGTAAAAGCATCCACAAACGTTTCTTGGACTTTGTCCAGCCTCAACTCGCGTTTTTTGGCGGGGACATCGTTGGTATCCGCCGAAGCCACAAATACAGGCAGCGGAGCCACGGGCACTTTTACCTTGAAGGTATCCTTCCGCGCGACCGTCGTCGAAGGAAGCGTTTGCGGACGAATAGGCTCGGTTTTTCCATCTATTTTCGTATGAATCAGGCCAATGTCCAAGGAAAGTTGGTTGTTGATGGGCATACTCGTTCCGAGATATTTCTCTTTCCGCACTTCCAAGCGCGGATTGGGCAAGGCCGCTGGCAATTTTAACCGATAATACCCCATCGAATTCGATACTGCCGAAACCAACGTTCGTTTTTCGTAAATACTCGCTTGGGCAATGCGTTCGCCCGTTTCTTGGTCAAAAATATAACCATTGATAAAAACCTCTTTCGGCGGCTCGGCAGTAGGGGTAATTTTTTGAAGAATAACGTGGTTGCGGCGCTCTTTGTAGGTGGCCGTTCCTTTAAAAATCTCGTCTAATACTTGCCGAACAGCCTTGCCCGACGCGTTTAAGGATACGCGGCGATTGACATCAAAATCGCTGGGATTGTACGAAAAACTAAACCCATTTTTGTCCCCAATCATTTTGAGGGTTTCTTCCAGTCGTTCGTTGGAAACGCGTACCGTAACGGGTTTATCTAATACCGATTTTTGGGCAAAACAGAAAAGAGTAACGAGACAAAACCCAATGGTTTGTAAGCAATTTTTCATGGCTGTTAGTTGGTAAACAGTTGATTGTGAAGCACATTATTCACATCCGCTTCCATCCAATAAGATGGAATTTCCGCGCCGAACTACCCGTAGGTTCAGGGTTTCGGCAATGACGGAAAGCGTGGTATCTAAACTTTCTTTTTCAAAACGCGCCGTCAACAAGCAGTTTTCTAACCGACGACTGCCGAGACGAATATCGGCATGGTAACCTTCGCGCAGCGACGCAACGACGTCGCTCAAATTGGTTTTTTCAAACACAAAAACCCGCGTTCGATAAGCCATTTCGTTGAAATTCAACGCAGGCATTTTGATGATGGTATCAGCTTCGGAAGTAGCGGCGGCTTCGTCTTTCACCAGCACTACTTTTTGTTTTGGGGTCGAAAACTGCACTTTTCCACTCGTGACCGCCACTCGAACGTGGTTGTCATACGCTTTTACGTTGAAAGATGTCCCCAACACCCGCACTTCTGTACCGTTGGCATTGATGATAAAAGGCCGCGTTTCATCCCGCTTGACGTCAAAATACGCCTCCCCTTTCAGCGTGACCATCCGCGTTTCTTCGTTAAAATCGGCGGCGGCAGTCAAGGTAGAATTTTCATTTAAAAACACCTTCGTTCCGTCGGGCAGGGTTTGCTCTAACGTATTTTTTTGGGTCTTCACCACAGCGATTTCGGCTTTTTCTAGCGGGGTCATCCAACGATACCCCAGCCAGCCTAAACCGAGCACGACCAGCACACTTGCTGCTACCCGCCATACTGCAAAAGAGGGTTTTCCCAACGGCAACACTTTCGGCTCAAATTGCTCGTTTTTAACAGTTATTCGCCTATTTACCTTACTCCAAGCTGCCTCCACGTCCACCTCCATTGCAGGAGTGCGCACCTGCGTCGAAGCCTCCCATACCCGCTCAAAACGCGCCAATTCCTGCACATGGTCGGTCGATTGGGCCAGCCATGTTTTTACCTGCGCCTGTTCGTCGGGGGTGGTAGTTCCCGCCACGTACCGCGCCAGTAAATCGTCCGAAATGGGTTCGTTTGCACTCATGGGTAAATTTTTGTCATGCACTAAGTTTTCGTTAACCTCACAGATTTCTGGTCAACCAATAGATAATCGCTATTAAAGGCAGGAAGTCTGCCAATTCGGCGCGTAATATTTTTAGCGCTTTCCCTATTTGGTTTTCGACGGTTTTGACCGACAGCCCTAATTGGTCAGCAATTTCTTGGTAACGCAATTCTTCAAAACGACTTAACTTAAAAATCACCCGACATTGTTCGGGCAACTTCCCAATTGCCTTGGCAAGTTCGCTTTCGAGTTCGTTTTTATACACCGTCTGACTTACCGACTCATACGCTTCTTCTTGGGAATAAAGCGTGTATTGTTGGTGTTCGTCGCGCACTTTTTGGTGCTTAATACGGTTGAGGCAGTGGTTATGCACCGCCCGATACAAATACGACTTGAGCGACTGCGTAATTTCCAATTCCGCCCGTTTTTCCCAAATACCCACAAATACGTTTTGAACAATCTCCTCCGATTCTTCCTCATCGCGCAAAATCGACCGCCCGTAGGTACATAGCCCTCCGTAGTATTTCCGAAACATTTGTTCGAAAACCCGTTCGTCGCCTTCCCTGATGGCTATAAGTATTTGTGTGTCCGACAATTGCACGTAATAGGATTCCCTTCGTTTTGGCGCAAAAGTACGATTTTGCGGCCAACCTACTGTTTCTTTTTGTGACGAGTTGTCGAAAACGACGGATAAAGCACTCATTTGCTCCTATGACAACTCAAGTCTGTCCTTCCCCCTATGAGTCGAAGAAATATTTTTTGAAAAGAATGTTATCTTTGGTAAAATCAGGTTGAAAACAACCCTAATGGATGAAGATTTCTTCCCCTGCTGCGTATTTTACAAAGACGATTTTTTGACCTCAAAAGTAAACGTTTTGCTACCTGCAACACCTTTGTCGGTCAGGCCCTGAACAACAACTCGGTACGTACCTACTTGGTCTGAAGTATAAAAATTGAGGGTTTGTTTGTTGCTTGTCGCCATTACCTGCGGATTCCAGTAAAGGTGGTTACGAAAATCGGGGACACGACTTTTAAGCTGCTCGGCCGCATCGTAACGCGGTGCATAAAACTCCCGCTTTCCCTGTACGCCTTCGTACGAAAGCACCAACGCGCGTGGATCAATGGGGAAACCTGCCAAATCACCTTTGTAAGTAGAATAACTCACAATGCCTGGAAACGATACTGGACCAAGGTAATAAAGGCCGTCAATCACCTGTAAAGTTTTGATTTTTAGCGGATCAAAGGTCAATACTTTGTCGGTATCAAACATCGGAACGCCGTCCACCATCACAAGCGGTTCTTCCTCAAACGGAACATTTGACTGTAGTTTGTCATACACCCTATAAATAAACTTCCCTTGTCGGCGGCGAACAGCCACCCCTGGCACATATTCCCGCATGACCTCTTCCAAGGTAGGAAAGCGCGTATAGGCATCTAGTTGATACTTTTCATCGGGTTTTCCAAAAAAGGCCAAAGTATCAGCCTCGGTAGTAATCATTTGTTGGGCTGATTTGGGCGAAAATGAATTACGGGTTTGCATATTAATGCTACGGGTCAGCAAATCGTTTTTCCACGAAGCATCAAAATGGAATTTAGGCAATACATACGAAGACATTTTGTCGGAGTAAGGGCTGTTGATTTCGATGCGATAGGTGCTGTCTTTGCGCGTATTGGTCTGAACAATGACCTCTTTTGCCCCCAAAAAGTGTTTTAATTCAAACAAAATACGCCCCAAAGAATCGCTCGTCGAAACAAACAACTGAGGACGTTTACTTGGAGCGGCCAAATAAGTATCAATGTCAGGAACAGCCGCGCCCGTTTTGGCGTCCACCACTTTTCCCGTAATAAAATGCCCCGTCATTTCGGGAGGGAAGGCAAATTTTGGTTTGGTCTGCGTGACGTCATCCCAAGTAAAACGCCGCCAACCGTGGGTCAGCATCAGGTTATCCAACGCCACCTCATCATCGTTTTGAAAATAATAATGGGGCGACTCAACATTGCCTTTGAGGTCGGAACTTAACCCTAAATAACTGTCGATAAACACAGGTGAAGGTGCAGGCAGCGAATCTACCAAGAACACCGACACCGACAAATCGGCGGCAGTCGTAGTGGTGCCTATCTGCGCTCCAAGGTTTAATTCTACTTTTTCGCGAACGTTGTACTGGCTTTTGCTCGCTTGGGCCGAAACCGTCAACGACTCTTTTGGCCGCTTAAAGTACAAGCGTTCAGCAACAGGAGTGTGGTTATTATCAAAAATTGTCAACGTCGAAGTGCCATCACCAAGCAAGTTTTTGTTGAGACTAAAGCGCACCTGACCGTTTTGGAAAGTAGCCTGAGCGGCATGTTTAGCGATTCCTTTGGTATGTGCCAATAAAGATACGGCACCTTCTTTCCCTTGGGCTCGAACAATGACATCTAGCGTATTAGCCGTTGACTCGCTCACTTGCATGGCATATCCTTGCGCCAACGCATCAGGAAATTTATAAACAAACCATTGTTTTTGAGCATCTTGCAACAAAACACGGTACGACTGCCCTGTTTGCGGGGCAAATCCAAAAGTGCCCATACCAAATTTATGCGGTTCAAAACGAGCGATGGTATCGTTTTGTTGATTGACAACCCGTCCCCGAAAGGTTATTCCTTTTCCATCTTCGCCCACTGCCCTAAACGCCACTTTGCTTTCGAGTCCTTGCACCAAATGACCACCTTCGGGAAACAACTGCAAATCGTAAGGCACGGTGGTTTTGGTCGCAACGGGAGCGGCGGCTGGTTTGCTAAACGGATTGGCGATGGTGATGGGGCTTTGGAAATAAAATTCTGAACTGAAGTTTTTCATCCATTGCGTATAGCCACGCACCAAGTAGTTTCCGCTGGCCAAAAACGGCGGAATGAACACCGAACCCACTCCTTTGCCACCGTCGAGCGTGATTTTGGTTTGTAATACAGGATTTTGGTCTTTGTCCAACACCTCCAAATAAGCCACTTTGCTCATGGCCAATGGCGTATGCAAGGCGGCATCCACGCAATGTGCCTTAAACCAAATCATTTCACCCACCAGATACAACGGTCGGTCGAGGTGAAAGAAAAGTTTTTCTTGTGGTACTTGCTGGCGGTAGTTGGTCAGCTGCTGCGTCGGATTTTGGGCCACTCCTGCGGCCACCCCGAGCACAAAAATAGAATATAAAGTCAGTAGAAAACGGGATTTCATAGCATAAGGAGGGTTATTACCAAAAACTAGGACGAACGAGCGTACCACCTTGGGTTCGACAATCGGCACATTCGGAGGTACCAACAATATAATCAGGAAAACGCGCACCTTCTGGGTAATACTGACTCACGATAATATCCGTCCATTTGAGGGCATCGGCCAAACTAAGGGTATCTGAAGGCGGGCAGAAAACGGGAAAACCGAGCGTTACAGGGACAAAAAATCGTTTTTCTTGGGGCGAAACGGCACTAAAATGCCCAAACACCAGTTCCTGCGCATTGGCCGTATTTTTGATGTTTCCTGTCACTTGCGAGGGTTGTGGATCAAAAAGGCTTCCTGTTTTTTCGGTCGTCTTTGAAAGTGAATTCCAATACGCAAATCCATCTTCCGTAAGCCCAATTTGTTTTACCAAAATGCTATACCTTACTCGGAGTTTGTTAGACGCTGCCGTAATCGTTGTCACAGGAAAATCGTTGATAATATCCTGCGATAATTTTGCGGTGGATGCCAACAAAATCGTAGAAGGACGGGCCGTTTGCCAACAAACATTAATCAGAGAAGTACGATCTACCATGGCTTTGTTCTTGATTTCAAAATATGATATCAAGGGCGAATGATACTCCCAAGTTTCTTCAAAACGCCAACGGTAATAGCGGGTTTTGTTGAGGGGGTCGTGGGTATTGACTAACACCTGAACCGAGCCTTTATCAGCCGCAATTTTATACGTTATGCTATCAATCGGGGGCGTTTGTTTCACCTCTACATACTCAGATAGATACTCCTTGTTCGCAGTGGTTTTGATACGAATCCGAAACTGCTCTAAAGGATTGACTTTTTGGGCGGGTAGCCGATACAACCCCTTCCCGATTTCGGTAAAAGTATAGGTACTTCCTTTGTTTCCCTCCACCGTCACCCGTGCTCTTAGTTCGGTGCCAAAAGTGTTTTTGTTAGAAACCACTTGGGTATAAGTCAGCATAATGCTACTGCTGTCGATTCCGTTGGTGTTTAGAAAACCATCTATAACCAAAAAGCGGCCAGGCGTCGAGACCTCAGGAGGAGAGAAAGGCACCACGCACCCTTCAAGCGCCAAAAGCCCCACTATTATAACGATAAACGAAAGTGCTTTTTTCATGTAATTAGTGTGAAAATGAAGAGGTTAGAACCTAAAGTTATACGTAATGGTAGGAATCGGTCGTCCAAAAATTGACAACATATAGCCCTGAATGATACCATTTTGCGAACGGAAATACACCGACGAAGGGTTCTTTCGCCCCAGCAAGTTGTACACCGCAAATGTCCAAGAGCTGTGCGCTAATTTCTTGACTTTGTGATTGCCTTCTACGTTCATCGAAAAGTCCACCCGATAATAATCAGGGATTCGGTATTGGTTACGTTCGGCATAATAAATACGCTGCACTCCTTCCAATATGTATTTTCCAATAGGCGGCGTGTAAGGCCGTCCGCTGCTGTAGGTAAAGTTGAAAGACAAACTAAAGCGGTGCGAAAACTTGTAGTTGCTCACGAGCGTAAAATCGTGGGGCTTGTCGTAGTTGCTTGGATAATAGTCTCCGTTGTTAGGTGCTTCTGGCGACGTGCGGTCGTCGGCCCGCAATAGGGTACGGGCGTAGGTGTAGCTCACCCAGCCGTTCAGTTTCCCCGTCAATTTTTTGGCCATCAACTCCACTCCATAGGCTTTTCCCGTTGTCGAAATGACCGCCGCTTCGATGTGGTGGTTCATGATCAACGAGTCTCCGCCTTTATAATCCAAGAAATGTTGGATGGTTTTATAGTACGCTTCAACCGACAACTCTAGCTTATTGCCGCGAAGATTTCGATAAAACCCTACCGCCCACTGACTGCCTAGCTGGGGTTTAATGTGGGTATCACTGAGTTTCCAAATGTCGGTTGGCGACATCACCATCGTATTGCTCAACAAATGAATATACTGGCGAGTCGTGTTATAGCTTGCTTTAACTGACGTATTATCTGTTAGTCTATAACGGCCCGAAATACGATATTCGGGGCCTTGATAACTACGAATATTTTTACCTTTCCCGTATTCGGTAGTGCCATCTAGGTAGATTTTTTCAATGGGAAACCCTGCCGTATAATTATTGACTGTTTTAGGCCCCAAAAATGAATAGGTAGAAAAACGCAGACCCGCACTCAACGAAAGTCGCGAATTGACGTCATAGCGATCCTCAATGTAAATTGCGCTTTCTACGCCTTGTTCTTGTTCTAATACATCGGGCAGAATGAGTGATTTTTCTCCCGCAGGCGTGATAGTGCCAGGCGAAAGTTTGTACAAAATGCTACTTACCCCAAAATCAAGCGTGTGTTTTGGGTGGATAAAATACGTAAAGTCAAGCTTGGCATTGCTCTGCTGGATGTCGAAGGTAAGGTCAAACGCATTGATGGGAACACGCGAAGTACCCACCGAATAATTGTACTTACTAAATGCGCCCGTAAAAGTACCGTACAACTTGGAGTTGAAGGTATGTTTCCATTTAAACGACCCTACTTGGTTTCGGTAAGCGTAGGCAGTATCGCCAAAGAGTTTAAATTTGTCATTGCTAAAATAACCCGAAAGCGTTAAGCTGTTTTTTTGGTTGACCTCGTGGCTCAATTGGAGATTTACGTCATAAAAATTGGCGGTACTTTTGTTGAAAGCATTGTTATCCAAACGTCTAAAAAGCCAATTAGAATAAGTCGAACGACCGCCCACCAGAAACGACGTTTTGTCTTTGATGATAGGTCCTTCGACGGACAAACGCCCTGTCAAAAGCCCAATTCCACCCGAACCGACAAATTTTTTCTTGTTGCCATCGCGGCCATTGATTTCGAGTACCGACGACAAACGCCCGCCATAACGTGCAGGAATCGTACTTTTGTAAAGCTCAATTTCTTTGATGGCATCGGGGTTAAAAGCGGAGAAAAATCCAAATAAGTGCGACGGGTTATAAATTACCGCATCGTTGAGCAAAATCAAATTTTGGTCGGTAGAACCTCCCCGTACGTTGAGCCCAACGCTGCTTTCACTGGCCGACTTCACCCCTGGAAGCGTCAATACCGCCCGAAGCAAATCCGTTTCGCCAAACGCCGTTGGCACTTGTTTCATGGTTTTGATGCTCAATTTTAATTGCCCCATTTGCGTCCCCGCAATGTTGACATCTTTTCCTGCCACGACCGACACCTCCTTCAAGGCCGTTACGCTCTCTTGGGTTTGAATGTCCAGTTTCCCATCTCCATAAAGTACAATACGGCGGTAGGTGTCACGCATCCCAACGCTCTTGATTTTGAGGGTATGCTTGCCATTCGGAATCTTGAGCGCAAAAAAGCCAAGGGCATCGGTAGTAACCCCAATCGACGGAGACTCGATATAGACGGCCGCACCGATGACGGGCTCTCCCGTAACGGCGTTTCGCACATAACCCGAAATAGCCGACTTGCCTTCCATAATACGCTGGCGCTGAGGGCCAATGTTATAGGTCTTACTTTCCGCCGTCGATAACAGTTTGTCCGACTCATCGGTAGTGGGAGCCACGTATTGATTCTGATCAGCAGGAGTGTCGTCTCCTTCAAAGAGATTGGAAGGAAGCGCCGTGATAATGGCCTGATCTGAGGTAACAAAAACGCGTTGCTGCTCATCAATAGAAAACTTAAAATCGGTGCCTTTAAACACCTGCAACAACGCACTCGTCAGCGACTGATTTTGGGCTTGAATGGTAATTTTCAGGCTATCAATTAGTCCTTTTTCGTAGTAAAAAAAGCATCCTGTTTGGCTTTCTGCTTCTTTCACAAACTGGTCAAAAGTACCATCGGTGAGCGTAATACTAATTCGTTTTTCGGTTTTGTTTTGCGCCCATGTCACACTACCAAAGACACTGAGCAAGAAGAAAATAAGTAGCTGTTTTTTCATGGGTGGACAAGTTGATCATAGTGTTTAGCAATTGTAACGAGGGCTTCTTCGCGGTTTTTACGGAACTTAATACGCTTTTCACGGAGGTGTTTTTTGAGTTCTTTTTTATGTTCTCCAAACAAGGCCAATGCCGATTTTTTTGACGTAATAAGATGAAACTCCCCTTCTTTTTGAATATAAAAAAAGTTTTTGGGCAAAAAATAGACATTCACTCTGTTGCTCTCAATTTGCTCCTGCCGTTGCTTGGTCCAACGGGCCACGACCTTGGTTTTACCATCGTACAGAAAGTCATAAAAACCCGTTGGTACGGTCGTCCCAAGCGCTTTATTCTGCTCGATTCGCACAAAGTGGTGATCAATATATGAAAACCGACTAACCCGTTCGCTCTGTAGCTGAATCAATCCCGAACGCCCTTGGTAATAAATCACTAGGAGGTCTTTGACGATGTCATACATGATTGGGATATTTTCAAAATGCTGCCCATCGTAGTCGAAGCTTCCTGGTCGCCAATCTTCTACCTGAAAAAACTGATGGTCTTTTGAGCGACTGTCATAGATATGGTACCGCTGACCATTATACAGGTGCTGCGAAAGCTCCGTTGCATTTTGATAAAGAGTCTCTGTAATAGGCTTTTGCGGAGAAGTGGCGGCTACTTTGGCCGTTTGCCCCAGTACCGTAAGCGCTAATTGAGAAACAAAGAGAAACGAAAGGAAAAGTTTGCTCATGTAGTGTGAATAAAAGAAGTGCAAAATAATACCGAACTTAAAAGCTGATTTTATAGGATAATTACTGTAAAGCAAACACCCACAATATCAGCTACTTTTACGCAGCCACTTGTGTGGGTGTTGCAACGTCTCGATACTTATTTCTTTATGACAACGGAACTTCGATTATAAGCCGCAAAACAGCCCAGCCCATTTTTGATGTTGGACGGAATCAGCAACGGTTCGGCAAACGGGTTATCTTCGCTAAAGTTTTGTACGGCCTCGTGGTAATCGTAATATGTTTTTTCGCAATTAATGAGCGACAGTTCTACAAAATGAAAAGTGAAAGGTGATGGAGTCGTGTTGGAGTAAAAATAATTGAAAAACCGCCCAGGACCAGAGGTGAGTTGTGCGCCATCCCCCCCTTTATCGGTTATAAATTCACGTGAGCGGTTATTTTCCCGAAAACTCAAAATGCTAAAGTTTGGCTGGTTGGTAAACTTGTCTGGACCAGTCTGGACTCGCTGGGTTTGATAGACATATCCACTTACGCGGTAGTAATTGACCTGTCCTGCGGGGTCTTTCCATTTCAATGTATATAAGTAATCTTTGGGAGCGGCGGGGTTAGACGAATTGCTTCGTGCTACCGAATCCTGAAGTACCTGCTGAATTGGCACAGCCTGAGGTACGGTACATGAAGCTTCTGCCACTCTATTGTCTCGCTCCACTTTTAGCGAGTAAGTTTGCCCTTCTACGATGGGAAATTCGCTAGAGCGAATGCTATAATTGTTGGTTTTGGTACTGAAGGGGAGTACAATACTCTTCCCTTGCGAAGAAAGTGTTACGGTGGCACCGTTCATTGAAGTGGCTGGAAGACCGTAAAAAGAAGCATTCCCAAAAAAAGTATTACTATAATATACATGGATCGTAGTGAGAGTATCTTGAGGTGATAAGTACCCATGCACCACGAGCTTCAAATCGGTTTGGGGCAAACGGTCGGGGTCAACGTCGTTGACGAGGGTTTCGCACGAATATAAACCAAGCGCAAGAAGAATGATTCCGAAAATGCGTATATGTTTCATGTTTTTGTTGTTATGAGGTCAGACGACAGTCAGACCTCCAGTATTGTACGGTCTGATTTTTGTCTGCTCAAATTTTTACGGTCTGACTACCGTCTGACCTAAGTCTAAAATTTAAAATTATAACTCAACGTTGGCACAATTGGGAAAATTGAAATGCGTTGGAGGACGTTTTGGCTACCCGTAGGACGCCCATTGGCATCATAGACAGTCCGTGAGGTGAGGTTGTAGAAAAACGGATTGCGTCGATTATACAGGTTATAAATGCTCAACTCCCAAGTGCGTTCGTGGTATTTCTTTTTCTTGTGAAACTGCAAACTCAAATCAAAACGGTGGTAAGGCTCGGCACGAAAACTATTTTTGGGGCCATAGTCATTGACGGTACGGCCGTAGCTAAAAGGCGAATTGGAGATAAAAGGGGCGTAGGTGCCATTGCCCGTGTCGGTGTATTGAACCTGCGGTGTTAGGGTATGTTGATATGCTTTGTAATTGCTCTGCGGTAAAGTAAGTGCATTGCCTGTGCCATATACCCACGTTCCAGAAAGCGTAATGCGCGGACTGATTTCGTAAATACCTACGACTGATAAATCGTGGCGACGGTCGTAACGCGGGAAGAATTTTTGCCCAAAATTAAGTTCAGCAAACTGCCATTGTGTCCACGATAAAGTATAGCCAATCCAACCCGAAAATTTTCCTGTCTTTTTCTGTAACAACACTTCCGCTCCGTACGACCAGCCGCGCCCGCTGGTGATGTTTTCATCCCAGCGCACTTTGTCGGCGCTCGACGGGTCGTCAATCAACAAAAAGCTAGAGCCTTCCTTATAATTAACGATGTTGTTCATGTTTTTGTAGTACCCTTCTATCGTTAGCGCAAGTCCTTGTTTTTCAAAATCTTTGGCAAAACCTGCGGCAACTTGGCTCGACTGCTGCGGAGCGATTTTGTCCGTCGAAGGCACCCACAAATCGGTAGGAAGACCAATGCCCGTATTTGACAACAAATGAATGTATTGGTTCATGCGCGCGTACGATGCCTTAAACGACAAGTCGGGGCGAAGTATAAAGGCCGTCGAAATGCGTGGTTCAGGGCGGAGGTAGTGCTGGCTTTCGGCCTTAAAATAACTCAACCGCAAGCCCGCATTCATCTTGAACCACGGGGTAGGCTTCCAGGTATCTTCGACATAAACGCCCGATTCCACGTTGTCGATGGCCTCTATTTCTTTTGAAAAACGGTCGATGTCCGAATCTTTCACCACCACTGCGCTAGGCGTAAATCGGTGCAAGGTGGTCGAGGCCCCGAATCGAAGGGCATGTTGCGGATTAGGGAAATAATCAACGTCGTATTTTAACCCCCAATCCCTCACCCCCGACGTATAACGAAGTTCGTACTGATTGGTGGTGGTAGCGTTGGTTTGGCTGTCTTTGGCATAAATCTGAAACTGATAATTGCTGAAAATCAACGAGGCATTGGAGAATAGTTTTTCGTTGAAAAGGTGGTTCCAACGGAGCGTTCCCGTGGCATTTCCCCAGTTGAGACCGCCTTCGCTGGTGGAAGAAGTACTTTTGTCACGGAAGAAAAAACGGTCTTTGCCAAAATACCCGCTGGCGTAGAGTTTGTTTTTTTGGCCAAAATCATAATTCAACTTGGCGTTAAGGTCGTAGAAATAATAACCTCCTGAGCTCGCGCCGTTACTTTCGGCAGCAATGAGCGGCCGAGCCAGTAAATCAAGGTAAGTGCGCCGTCCAGAAATTAAAAAAGAAGATTTGGCTGGGGCTGATTTTCGGAACTTGAGTGGCCCTTCGAGCGTCAAACGACTGGCGATGAGTCCGCCGCCGCCTTCGCCGTGAAGTTTTTCTTTGTTGCCCTCTTTCATATTCAGTTCCAACACCGACGAAAGCCGTCCGCCAAAACGCGCAGGAAATCCACCTTTGGTGAGTTCGACGCTTTTGAGGGCATCGCCGTTAAAAACCGAAAAGAACCCAAACAAGTGACTGACGTTATAAACAGGCGCGTCGTCCAAAATAATCAAGTTTTGGTCAGGCCCACCCCCGCGCACGTAAATGCCCGTTTGTCCTTCCGACCCTTTTTGAACCCCTGGCATGAGTTGAATAACCCGCAACACGTCTTTTTCTCCCAGAAAAGCAGGGATTTTTTTGATTTGCTGGACAGGAATGTCGATGCGACTCATTTGGGGCGTTTGGCTTACTTTGTCTGCTTCGCGTTTGCCCGACACCACCACTTCGTTGAGCTGCCTTCCGAGGGCTTCGAGCGAAATGTTGAGTTCGAGGTTTTTTTGAAGTTTGACAGTACGGATTTCGGTGCCGTAGCCCACAAATGAAAATGCCAAAGTAACAGAATCGGCTGCGGGTAGCGTAAGCGAATAAAAACCGTAGGTGTTGGAGGTAGTTCCCGTGACAGTTCCGGGCAGATAGACATTAACGCCGATGAGCTGTTCTTGGCTGCCACTTTCGCGGACGTAGCCGCTGATGGTGTAACGTTGTTGCGCATACGTAGATAGAGAGAGCAGGCAAGCCCATAAAAATAAACGCATAAGGTGATGGCTGTTTAGTGAATGAGTGCTAAGTTTGACTTCAATTTATTTAACGAGCTTTTTTGTTATATAGTATGACTACTCTTCTAATTACCAATGCACGTCTCGTCAACGAGGGTAAAATCACCACCCAAGATGTCTTTATCAAAGACGGTTTTATCGAACAAATCGGGGCAAATCTGAGTCATTTGTCGGCCTCGCAACTGATTGATGCACAAGGAAAATACTTGCTTCCAGGGGTTATCGACGACCAAGTGCATTTCAGAGAGCCTGGCCTTACTCACAAGGCGTCGATTTATACCGAGGCCAAAGCAGCAGTAGCAGGTGGAACAACTTCGTTTATGGAAATGCCAAACACCGTCCCTAATGCACTGACACAGGGGCTGTTAGAAGATAAGTATCAAATAGCTTCAAACACGTCGTTGGCCAACTATTCGTTTTTTATGGGCGCTTCCAACGACAACTACGACGAGGTAATGAAAACCATTTGTCCCGATGTTTGTGGGATAAAAGTTTTTATGGGCTCATCCACGGGTAACATGCTCGTTGATGCCCCCGAAGTACTCGAAAAACTGTTTGCCAACGCCCCTTGTTTGATTGCAACGCACTGCGAAGACGAACCTACGGTAAAGCAGCGTACTGCTATGTTTAAAGAGCAATACGGTAACAATGTGCCGTATGATATTCACGCGCTCGTGCGCAATGAAGAAGCCTGCTACAAATCGTCGTCGATGGCAGTAGAATTGGCAAAAAAACACGGAACGCGCCTCCATATACTTCACATTTCGACGGGTGAGGAAACCAGTTTGTTTGAAGTAGGTGCCTACGGAGACTCAACCGTAGCCATGTCTGAAAAGCGTAAAAAGCGTATTACGTCGGAGGCTTGTGTTCACCACCTTTGGTTTGACTCGGAGGATTATCGTCGCTTGGGGACGCAGATAAAATGTAACCCCGCGATTAAGGCCGCGCATCACAAAGCTCAGATTTTACAAGCAGTCCTCGATAACCGCATCGACGTCATTGCCACCGACCACGCGCCGCATACGTGGGACGAAAAATCGAAAGGATATTGGGACGCTCCGTCGGGCTTACCGTTGGTACAACATTCACTCAATATGATGTTGGAGTTTGTGCAGCAGGGTAAAATTTCAATCGAACGCGTGGTGGAGAAAATGAGCCATGCCGTTGCCGATGTGTTTGCCATAGACCGCCGTGGTTATATCCGCGAAGGGTATTGGGCCGATTTGGTATTGGTGGACTTGAACGACACTACGACAGTGACGAAAGAAAATATTCTTTTCAAATGCGGTTGGTCGCCTTTGGAAGGGACAACGCTTCATTCCCGCGTAACGCATACCGTTGTATCGGGGCATTTGGTGTATGCCAATGGCGTTTTTGATGAATCAGTAAAAGGGAAGCGTTTGCGGTTTGAGCGGTAGTTATTTTGCAACCATATAAGACATATAAGGGCATATAAGTTGAGAACATCAAACCATCTTATAATCTCTTATATTACTTATATGGTTTTGATAATTATAGTAAGCTACTGAGTATTTAGCAGTTATCAACCTCCCGCAATGCGATTATTCCATTTTCTTTTTAGCTATCTTTCGTTATTTACTTCTGCCTACGCCCAACAGAATCTAGCAGGCTTATATGAAGGTACATTCATGGAACAGCCATGTGTGTTGTTACTCAAAGCTTCTAAGGAGAAGGTCACAGGTACGCTTCACACCAGTTATTACAACAATCATGGTTTAGAGGGGACTTTAATAAACGGGGAGTTAAAAGCCCTTTTACATCACAAAACGCTCGGCACCTCCCCTCTGGCGGGAACACTGAGGAGCGATGAATTGGACGCAAATATCGTTTTTTTGAACCACACTCCCCCTTTTCAAGAAACGACCGTCTCGCTAAGGTTAGAACGTAAACAGAACGATACTACCTTCCATTTAGAAGCGTATTTTGAAAAACCCAAGCTAGATACCAATTTGGTGGGAACATGGAAGGTTATCTCTGAGACAGATTATAAAAATGAACTGCCTCGTAGCCACACTAAAAAACACTTCTTTAAAGAGGGAGAGATGCGAATAGAAGGCATGGGTCTAGGTTCAGAAAAAGACTCTCTTCCCCTCGAACTTAGGTGGTACATCGTAAATGAGTATCTCTATTCTGCCATTTTTATATCAGGAGCATTTGTGCTTGAATCAAAAGAAGGACGGTACAACATCAACAACGATGTATTGACGGTGCTGGGGGAAAGAAAAATCATGTACCTAAGAGAACCCTAACCTATTCGCCTCAACAATTCCCTTTTTCGTTTCACCCAGCATTTTACCCGATTCATCGGGCAGAAGAGCCAGTTTGTCAATTTTTTTTGGTGCGATGCAACCTTTCGTATCACCTTTGCATCATATAATCGACGCCGCTAAGGGCAACGGTTATTGGATGAAAGGAATTATTTCAGTACAAAAAAAATAACTTACCATTCGTCCTTAAAATTTGCCGCTTAACACGAATCAAACAAAAAACAAGGTACTTTGTATTGCATAATACCAGACAAAACATATATCTTTGTTTCAACAATTCAGCCATAGAACAAATCAACCATTAAAATCACCATCAAAACTCATACAGTCATGAAAGCCATTACCTTCGCCGCCGTTCTGTGTTTGTTAAGTTCTTCAGCCTTTTCAATTGGCCGCCCACACAATGTTTTTGCTACCCGCAAAGCTTTGCAAGAGGCAAGCCAAGTGAAAAAGGAAGTGGTGCCACAGCGTTCGCTTTTGAAAGAAGTGACGCAGCAAGCGCAGAACGGTGCCGCAGGCACTCGTCAAGCAGTTTCGACGGTTACTAAAATCGTTCGTTTCTTAACGACTCTTGCCGATTAATCATTTGTATCCAATTTTTTAATGTAGTTAGGGTTTAGGATAGCGGATAGACGCTGCTCTTTGTGGGTGGCGTCTATCTTTTTGCTATAAAAAACACCTCACTTCCCGCGCGTGGTGGAATAGAAGCAGGAGCCAAATCAAAGGCAACCTTAAAACCAGCTTTATCGAAAAGAGCTTGGTATTCGGCCACACTTCCGCCAAAAGGTGGCCCGCCTTCAAAGGCACGATTGAACAAAAGCCCCGCAAGTACTCCATCTTCCGACAACAATTCAGTCATTTTGTGGACATAATCGCCTCGTAATGACGGAGAAATGGCACAGAAAAAGGTTTGCTCCACAATAAGGTCGTATGTGTCTGAATGCTCAAAAAAATCAGCACAAACGACTCGTAACCCTTTTTCACCATAGTTATTCGCCAAGCGCTGACAAACCACTTCCGAAATATCAACGACAGTGACATTCTTAAAACCTTGCTCAAGTAGATAAACAGCCTCGTAGCTATTTCCACCCCCAGGAATAAGAATACGGAGGTGTTTGTTGGTAAGGGTATCAAAAAACTGTTTCAAAGGGGGTGACACGTAGCCAATGTCCCAGCCCGTTTGATCCTGTAAATAACGTTCGTCCCAGTAATTTTTGTTTAGAAAATCGTCCATAATACATCGGTCTTATCTCTTATAGCTCATCGTTCCAAACTCACTCATACACCTTCTCCCCTTTATTAAGCCAAATACCCCACGTCCGAGAATAGGCATGTACTTTTTGGGTAGGTTTTCCTTGGTTATCCACGACGGTATTGCCTTGATTGACCCACTCAAAAATGCTTCCGTACAGATTACGAACGTTCTGAAATCCTGCGGCTTTGAGTTTTTCGCCTACCCGTTCACTACGAACTCCTACGGTGCAATAGACCACAATCGGCGTGTTTTTGGGCAAATCTGCCACGGATTTTGGATTAAATTCATCGTAGCCTACCCAACGCGCGTCGGGAAGGTGGCTTACATCGTATTCGTTTTTGGCGCGGGTGTCGAGCAACACAACGTTTTTGAGTTCTTTTTTCAATTCGTTACAACTCAGCGTAGGCACCGTGTGTTTGTACATGCCTTCGAGCATTACTTTGTAGGCACGGCTATTGGTTTGGGCGTTGGGTTTCAACCACGAAAACATGAGCAAAAAGAAAGCAAAAGCACGCATCAAATATCAACGGCTAAGTGAAGATTTAGAATATTTTGTTCGTCAAACTCAATAATCGTAGCCCGACGGCCATGAATGAAAGTATAACCTGTTTCGAGGCTAACTCGTTCGCTCAAGCTCCACAAAAAACTTCCTCCGAGCCAAAACTGGTGAAAACGGAAGGAGGTCTGATTGGGAAGCAACGGCGGATTGTGAAAAAGAATTTCAGTCACGCCATTCAGGCTCACAAAAGGGGTAAGTTCGTATCGAGCAGTGGCGCGAGCCCGTACTCTGCCTACGGGATGGTAGTTATTGGCTTTGAAAAAGCGAATTTCCTGCATGAACCGTTCGCGAAAAGTAAATTTAGAACCCTCTTTTTCTTGGTTAAATTCAATTCCACCTGCATACCTAATTTCTTGCCCGATGGGGGCATTGAAATCTTCCGTTTTACCCAATAACTGATTGGTTTTCATGTAACTGATCTGAGCAATGTGTACCCAAAACGTATTCGGCGTATTGCGGTACGTGACCAGTGCTTGTCCACCCGCCATGAGCGGGTTCGTTAGTGGATTGTGGGGGCTAACGGAGTAATTGTTTTGTCGCCGCCAAAGAAGCGTCCCCGAGAATTTCCAGTTGGGACTAGGTTCTTTGGCCAATTGAATCCGCGACCACAAGGTAAAATGCGGATAATGAGCTTCTTGCGAAAGCCCATTGAGAGAGAGGCTAATGCCAACTAAAAGCAGTAGAAAAGAGCGCAAGGAAATAAAAGTGAGTTTGAATCGTAGGGAAATGTGTCGCTCTGATAAGCAACAAGCGACACATCTCTAATTATAATTTCAGGAAATTTTCAAAAATCCGTTGCCCTACGTTTCCGCTGATTTCGGAGTGAAACTGAGCGGCGAAGAAATTGTCTTTTTGCAACATGGCCGAATACTCCAAAATGTAATTGGTTTTGGCGGCCGTTTGCGCACAAAGGGGGGCATAATACCCGTGGTTGTAATACACATAATCGTGTTCGTTGAGTCCTGCACAGAGTGGATTATTCAACTCATAAATGTCGTTCCAGCCCGTTTGGGGCACTTTAAAGCCCAATACGCGCGGAAAACGCAGTACGTCCACGTCAAAAATTCCCATGCAAGTGGTGTCGTTTTCTTCCGAATAGCGACACATGAGTTGCATCCCCACGCAAGTCCCCAAAACGGGTTGGCGCAGGGTCGGGATGAGCTGATCGAGTTGGTGTTCTCTCAAATAGGCCATGGCCGTACTGGCTTCGCCTACGCCTGGGAAAATTACTTTATCAGCCGCCAAAATGGTCTCGGGGTCGTCGGTCCATTCATACGCCGCCCCGATGCGGTCGAGGGCATACATCACCGACTGCACATTGCCCGCGTTATATTTGATAATGACAGTTTTCATGCTAACCTCACCCCTAGCCCCTCTCCTTACAGGAGAAGGGATTTAGAAGGCTTACTTTATGGGTTTAACTTTTTATTTATTGTAAGCTCAACATTTTGATGGCAGTGATGGCGGCTTCGTCGCCTTTGTTGCCGTGGATACCTCCCGCACGGTCGAGGGCTTGTTGGAGGGTGTTGGGCGTAAGTACGCCAAAAATCACGGGTTTGTTGTATTTCAAGGCCACGTCGGTGAGACCATGTGCTACGGCGTGGTTGATGTAATCGTTGTGCTTGGTTTCTCCCTGAATCACGCAGCCAATGGCAATCACGGCGTCCACATCGGCTTTTTGGGCATATACTTGTGAGCCAAAACTAAGCTCAAAACTTCCTGGAACGTTGGCACGAAGGATATTTTGCGTTTGCGCTCCGTGGTCAACAAGCGTTTTGTAGGCTCCTTGAAACAAAGCTTCGGTTACTTCCGAATTCCACTCGGCTACTACAATCACAAATTTTTTGTTGGTGATGTCAGGCAAACCGTCGGTGGTAAAAACGCTCAGATTTTTATCAGCAGATGACATGGGTGAGTTGGTCGTTTACGATGTTTGGGGGAAAGAAAAACCTATCCCTCTGCAAAATTAGGGTATTAGCGTCAACATTCCATTTTTTATCAGGCCAGCCTCCAAGATTTGTAAAGTTTAGCATCATCTTTGCTCAGAGCTAAAAAGTGAATAACGATAAACAATGGACAACCTTTTCAGCAAAGTTTTATTAGTAGTCAGTGTATGGATAATGGCTTTTGAAACAGTGCAAAGCCAAAATCGCTATTTAGTTTATTTTAAAGACAAAGCAGGTTCGTCGTATTCTACGGCCAATCCACAGCAATACTTATCGGCGCGGGCCATTGTTCGCCGTCAGCGGCAACACATCGCCGTTTCCGAACGCGATTTCCCCCCGAATGCTTCGTACATTCAATCCATCAAAAATTTAGGGGCAACGGTATTGTACAAAACGCGTTGGCTCAATGGTGTACTTGTTGAAACCAACAGTACCACGCTTTCGCAGATTTTGGCATTACCTTTTGTGAGAGGAATTGAAGGCAACGGCGACATTCGCAACGCGCGTGTTTCGGCCGAAAATCTTTCCAACAATAAAACGGACAAGTGGGGAACAACCACGGCCGAAGGATACGGTTTTTCAGAAAATCAAGTAAAAATGCTGTGTGCCGATAGTATGCACTCGGCGGGGTATCGGGGCGAAGGAATGCTCATTGGCGTACTTGATGGTGGATTTCAGAATGCTAACCTACACCCAAGTTTGCAGCCGTTGTTTACTGAAAACAGGGTGGTTTCTACCTTTGATTTTGTGGATAACGAAACCAATGTTTACGACGACCATAGCCACGGCACCAACGTGCTTTCGTGCATGGCAAGCTACATGCCCGACACGCTCATCGGTACTGCCTACAAGGCTTCGTACGTACTTCTCCGTACCGAAGACGATGCCACCGAAACGAAGATAGAAGAAGCTTATTGGGTGTTTGGCGCAGAGTACGCCGACAGCCTTGGGGTGGACGTCATCAATTCTTCGTTGGGCTACAGCGAGTTTGACAATCCTGCCCAAAACTACACCTATTCCCAAATGAACGGCGACGTAGCACTCTCCACCCGTGGCGCTGATTTGGCCGCGCAAGCGGGTATTTTGGTGGTTGTTTCGGCTGGAAACTCTGGAAGTTCGCCTTGGCAATACATCACCGCTCCTGCCGACGGAGATTCTGTGTTGGCTGTAGGGGCGGTCAATCCTGCGGGGATTCGGACGAGTTTTAGCTCCATTGGTCCCTCTGCCGATGGACGGGTGAAGCCCGATGTGGCCGCGCAGGGTAGTTTTGTCGTCGTGGCTACGCCTAGTGGTAGTTATGCGTACAGTCAAGGGACGTCTTTTGCGGCGCCGTTATTGGCAGGAATGGCGGCAGGTTTTTGGCAAGCACATCCCAACCTGACCAACGTTCAGGTAATGAACTACCTCAAGCAATCGGGCACGCAAGCTCAAGCACCTGATAATTTGTTGGGCTACGGCATCCCTAATTTCAAAAAAGCTGACGCGCTTGCGAGCGAATGCGCCACTCAAAAATGTGTACCTGTTACGACTCGGATTGTTAAATGAAGAGCTTCCCTCACTTTCGATGTCCAGCCTCGTAGTGGGCTTTGAGGAGGTCTTCACCCCAATCGTCGGTTAAGTCTCTGACAATCGAATGCACGTGATTGGCGTTATTTTGGGTGTTGTCGTATTCAATAAGTAACGTAGGGCCGTGGATACGGTAATAATGCCCTTTCCCTGCGCCTCGAATGGGCTCTTGGTCGCCCATCCAACTGAACGTAACGGCGTTTAAGTCAGCTTTTTGGAGCCGATTGAGGGCTTGGTTTTTGAGCGTTACGTGGTAGCGGTCAAAATAAACGTGGAGGAGTTTTTTGAAAAGGGCTTGTTGAGGAGCCGTCATTTCTCCCAATGCCAATCCTTCCCGTTTTTCTAGTAACGCTCGTCTGCTGTTGGTCGTCAACATGTCGCTGGGGGCTTTTGGAGAAAGGACGACTCGGGCAAGCTGTTTTTCATCCAAAGAATATAGCAACTGAAAAGCCGCTTCTGCTTCCGCTTGCAACACTTGTTTACCTTCCTGAATAAAACCAGGGAGCACAAGGGCAGGATTACTTCCAAAAAAACTTGGTAAAAATTCGACGTTATCGCCAACGAATGTAAAGTGTAACGACAAATGGTGTCCTTCTACACTCCATCCCCAAGGCTGTTTGGTTGAAGGTGTACCAAACACCAAGAAGGCATAATTTTCGGGGTCGCGGTAGGTATCGTTTTCGGGTCGTTTTTCTACTTGTCGCAGCACGTGTTCGAGGGCGATGATGGCCTCCGCTTTTTTGATTCCTTCTTGGCTTAGTGCTACAATAAGGAGCTGCATAGCTGCTTTTCGTCGGGCGTCGTTCATTTGTTTGAGCGGAAGCCCCTTGCGCGTTCGGGGCGTGTAGTTCCAGTCAAAACGCCACTCGGAGTCGAAGGGCAACGTCGCCTCCAATTTTTGTTCCGAAGAGAGTGTTTCTAAAAATGCGGAGGCCGTCGTTCGCATTTGGGCGCTAAGCGAGGGTTGAGCCACGGCTTGGTAGGAGAAACCAAAGAGGGCAACGAAAAAGGCGAAGATAGGTTTCATTTTTGTTTTTAGTTGAAAATCAAAACGTTGGGTTTTTCTACTCTAAGTACACTTTTGAGTAAATAGCTTCATTTTTTGCCCGCAGAAGCCCGCAGAATACTACAAACGCAGATTTTCGCTGATAAATGACCTAATGAAGTTATTTTCATCGGCGAAAATCTGCGGCTCTTACTCTGCGTCAATCTGCGGGTAAAACTTAGCTAGTAATGTACTGGGAGTCGAACGTGCCTGAAGTAGAAATAAACGAAAAAAACCAGAAGCATTTGCCTCTGGCTTTTCTTATAATCTGACACCAATATGAATTTATTTCAGCGGAATGGCCAAGTTATTTCTAGGTACCCATTCGTGAATGTTTTTATCGTACTTGAGGGTGGAGTCGGGCCACTCAACGTACATCTTCATGGTCAAGTATTTGTCGATATTTCCTTCTTTTGTCATTGCTTTAAACAAAAATCCGCCTCGTTCAAGTACCACGGTTTCCTCCTTAAAATGAGGTGTACACCAAAGCTCTTCGTACTTGGTGGGCATCAACTTTGCTCCTAATTTAAACTTTCCTCCTACTCCTCTTCTAAACATCCCACTACCTACGGGGCGGGTGATAAAGAAATAATGCGTGGAGTCGGACGCCACGAAATAGTTGACCAACTTATACTGCGGCAACCGACCTACATACTCCTGACGGAACTTAGCATCGAAGCGGGTGGCATTGGTTGCTCCACGGGCGTATTGACTCGTATAAGTAATGATGTTGGTCAATAACGTATCTTGTTCGGCTTGTGAAAAGTACGTTTTTGCTTGGTACGGGTCTTTTTTACAACCCCAAAAAAACGGAGCGCTTAAAGCAACAAAAAAGAGAAAGAACGCGGTTGAAAAATGTGTTTTCATAGTTTCGGAGAGTCTGCTTTTAAAGACTCCCCGAAAGATAATCAGCAATTATTATTTGCTATAATCTGTTGTACCAGGACTGAAGTTCGACCACTTCGCGGTCCAATCGTTGTCTTTAAATGCACCGACAAAATCGGTCGCGGTAAAGTAGGATCCAGTAGGTGCTACCCCACCTTTCGTCAGCGTTTCAGTAGCTGAAGTCCCTACAGTGAAAGTAGGACGGCCTGCTCCAAAAATAGTTGTACTAACTCCCGTCACAGACCAATCTTCCAGAATTTTATTACCTGCCTGAGCTGCAAACCACTCCGAAGGTTTTTTCCCAGATATATTGGCTAAAGCGACTGGTGTAGAGGCTGTATTCACGTCACGAACTGCAAATCCATTCGGGTTTCCTGCACCTGCACCAAAGTTGTTAGTTCCCCAGCTTTTCACTCCTGATAGTACAACTCGGTTCAAAACTAATTTACCTTCTTCTGCATTTGTTAAAGTAGATACAGCACCAGTAGGATCCATAAAAATACCGTTAGGATAACCAGTTACAAAAGTATTGTGTATCTTAACTTGGGCATTGCGGCGTAGGTGCATACCGTTCTGAAATTGAACACTAATAGCAGTAGTATTATCTTGCTTAGGTCCAATCAAAGAGAAATTCGATAATGTAGCAGTAGTTGCAGGTGTATTGGTTGTTCCAGAACCATCGTTGTCAATTTCAAAACCATTTGAACCTGACTGGTCAGCTATTGATGCTCCGCGTAAACCTATACCATACTGTAGGTTACCACTATAACCATTGTCCATATCAAAATCATCATCAATACCACGGTAGGCTACTAAATACTTACCATTGACAGCACCACCAAACCACTCAAAAGAATCATCTCCACCGTACGAAGCTTGCACATACTCCAATGTTGTCCCTGAACCCACTGAACCAAAAGTAAATGAATTTACTTCTTGGTTAGGATTAATAGGAATACCAGCATATTCAACACGTACGTATTTCAATGAACCAGAATTATCGGCATTGTCAGTGCCGCCATGGAACGCACCATATTGACCTTCCAATTCAGCAACTCCCTTAACCCCAGCTGTGGTGACGTTATTAAGTCCTTTTCCACAAATTACTAATCCGCCCCAGTCACCTGCTTCGCGCTCACCGATAGCACGCTCAGAGGTAAACACGATTGGCTCATCAACAGTACCATTGGCGATAATTTTACTTCCGCGCTGAATAATCAAGGTTGCTTTTGAAGAACGTTCACCAATAATGACCGTTCCTGCTTGAATTGTCAACGTTCCCGTTTTAGTAGGAGTACCATCCACTTTTAGGTCCTCACCAACACGTACAAACCCTTTCAGTTTGTATATTTTGTCTTTTGTCCAGCTAATGTTTCCTTCCAAAACTCCAGAAACATCTACTACTTGTTTGGCAGGAACTGCCGATACCGTAATTACCTGTGTAGCGACAGTAGAAGCTTGGTCTTTGTTGTCGGTGGCTTGAAAAGTAAATACTACAGTAGAACCTACAGGAAGTGATTCAATTGTATAATCTTTTGAATACGAAATGCTTGTTTCACCTGTGTATGCTTTGCTCTCAAATGTTTGACCATTTTTAAGAACTGTAAGGGTTTTTAACCCGCCTGGTGCATTGATGGTAGCAGTCACTTTGGCGACGTCTCCTACCTTGCTGCTCACAGCAGCTCCTGCTGAAATAGTTGGTACGGGAACAATTTCTTCTTCTTTGGTACAGGCGTTGAAAATCATCGCTGCCGATAGCAAAATCGCTATTGTACGAAGAATGTGTGTGTGTTTAAACAAATTCATGAGTTTGAGAATTGATTTGATTGGTTATTTTTATAATATCCGATACGAAAATCCGAATTGGAGCATTCTACCTGGGCGGTAAGTCTGGATAAGCTGGTCATTTTTACGGTCAAATTTCTTGTCACTGTTACCATTTTGAAGCAATACGTTCGTTTGATTAAGGATGTCTGTTACCCCTCCTTTGAGTACCCAACGCTTACCAACTTCTTTTGAGAAAGTAATGTCTAATACATTGCGCGGCATTTCATAAATGTCAGGATAACCTTCAAAACCAGCAGCGAAGATTCGACGCCCAATGACGTTGTACAAAAGATTTACCTGTAACCCTGATTTTGTGTTGTTGTAATTTAGTCCTACGTTGATAATGTACGGTGATTGACCCTGAAGTGGGCGGTCATCTGACTGACCTAAACCTAACGTTCCCAATTTAATTCGGCTGAAAATAAGTGCCGCATTGAACAAAAGGCTCATATTTTGTAAAACTGGAGAAGCGCTAAACGAAGCTAACCCCTTACGAATTTCTAGTTCCATTCCTGAGCTAACAGAGCTTTTTGCATTGGCAAATGTGAATGTTTTTGCACCACCTGAACCTGCCCCTGGCACCACAATCACCTCAATAGGATTAGTAAAATATTTATAGAATCCAGCCAAGCTTACTACTTCGTTGGGAGTTGGATACCATTCATAACGAAGGTCAAAATTATCAACGTTAGCCGTTTGTACTTCTGGATTTCCTTTGTAAACAATATTGTAATCAAAGTCATAAAATGCGAACGGTGCTAACTCACGAAACTCTGGACGATTCAGCGTCCGTCCATAGGCTGCTCTTAGGAGACTTTTTTCTGAAAAATTGTATGTAACATTTAGTGACGGCAACAACTTATTGACCGGAAAGCTTACGTTGACGGGTTCACCATTGATGGTAGCAGACGACAACTTTTGTGTGTTGGATTCATAACGTAAACCAGCTATTAAGTTTATCTTCTTTGACAACGGAAGGTTGGCCGAACCGTAGAAGGCTAGTAAGTCATTGCTTGCTTTATACGAGTCACTGTTATTGGTTTGTTCATCAATACGGATACCGTCTGTATTATTGATATTAGCAGGTTGAAATAACTGTGAAATTGTTCCTCCCAAAATTTCTGGATTGGTACGACTTGTACGAACATAACCAAGGTTACGAGCCTTAAAATCACGTTCTTTGCTCTCATAATAAGTTCCTGCTTTGAATTCTACCTCTGAACCGTTTTTAAGCGCTACTTTTTGGGTAAGATTAACTCCTCCTGTAAGTGAAGTTTCTCTCATTTCGGAAGAAAAACGTCCCAAGAAAAAAGCTGCAGCTGTTCCGACAGGTACATAAAGCGTGCGCTGCCCGTTTGATTCATCTATATCCGAACGATAACGACGATAATCGGGCTGGTCACGATAGGCATTGTTATAACCAACTACCCAATCAACCAAAGTTTTTTTGCCATTAAATTTATGGTTCCCAGTTAACTGCCCTGTATAAATACCACGATATACTTGGTCGAAAGAATAGCTATCAGGTGAATAATTTGACTCTAGGTTTCGACCTGTACGATTAACCGTACTTGAATTACTTAACTGATTAAACAAGTTTTTAAAATCAACAGCGTGGTTTTCGTTGAAGCGAACCGACCAGTTGTGAAGTACCCCTACTCGAATATTACGGTTTGACTGAGCGTCATTATAATTATAGATAACTGACTGTTGATTGTTGTTACTTTCGTTAAAGTCTTTACGGTTAATTTCAAAAGCCGTGCGAGCATCACTATAATTAAGAGCTGTAACGTTTCCAAAACGAATACTTCCTGCTTGAAACTTGAAGTTGCCAGTCAATGAATAACGTTGGTCAGGAACAGCTAAGGTGCGGTTGGTTGTCCAGTTGTTACGTAATGCTCTTCCCGCAAGTTCGAGTTCGGCAGGAGTTGCAAAATTTAGATTTTTCTTAGGAAAGCTACTTGGAATGTCTTGGTAGCCATTGTTGAAGCCCATCCAGTAATTTTTTCCCTGTTCAGGCTGATCAAAATCTCCGAATGTAGTGCCTTGACGAATGCTAACTCCGTAATCAAATACAATACTGGTTTGATCAGGTATATTTTTGGTAAAAATTTTAACAACCCCTCCTGCAAATTCACCTGGAAGTTCTGCGGCTGGGCTCTTAAAAATAAGGAGACGGTCGATTTGTGAGCTAGGAATAATGTCAAATGAGAAGGACTTCACGTCCGTTTCCATCGAAGGCGTAAAAGCGTTGTGAAGCATTACGTTGTTATAACGTGAATTAAGACCACGAATGTTAATAAAACGATCACCTACAATCGTAATCCCTGGCACGCGTTTTACTACTTGCGCCGCGTCGCGGTCGAGGGAGCGAGTGATTTGCTGTGATGAAATCCCACTAACGATGTTTTGAGAAGCTTTAATCTCGCTAATGACCGACACTTCGGTGTTGGTTTGGCGGGTCGCTACTACTTTTACTTCGGCAAGGGTAGCAGCTGCTTCCAAAAGCGCCGTATTGATTTCAGTGATTTTTTCGGCTTCTATTTTTACGTTTGGAATATTTTCGGTGCGGTATGAAACATACGTAACTTCTACCGTGTAAGCGCCCGCGGGCACTTTAGCCATTGAGAAAAACCCATTAACGTCGGTAGTTGATCCTAATTGAGTGCCTACGATTCTTACGGTTGCGCCAATAAGCGTTTCTTTTGTTTTGGCATCGGTGATTGTTCCGCGAAGTGTTCCTGTTTGGGCAAAAGTGGCAAAACTCAGCAGAAGCATCGCCAATAAGGCAGTAAATTGTCGTAACATTTTTTGAATGGTCAACATTTGGGAGTTGTAATATTTGATTCAATTTGGTGTCATAAATCCTTTATCAGGATTGCGCTGCAAAGGTAGAAGTGCAATATTAAGTCAATGTTAACCCAGTATTACGGCTAGGTTATATTTGAAAAATCAGCGGATAAGTACCTATAATTCACCTTGTTTTAAGAAATGACCCATTGGTTAAATTTAGTTTATAAATAATAAACAGTTCAGGTTAAATTGTACCAGAATATCGGTTTTGTACAATTTTTGTGGAGAGGTTTTAGTAACTTTGTCGCTATTTTTAAATCAGTGAAATGAAGATTTTTTGGACGAATTCTATTGCAGGAGTTATCATAAGTGTGGGCGTTGCGATGGGGCTAATGGGCTCTTATCACAAAGAGGCAGACGGAAAGCCTACGCAATGGGCGCTAAAAGAAGACAATGCTCCCTCTAAAGCAGTTTTTGAAGCAAATCGCTGGGCAGATAGTGTCTTTAGCAAGATGACCCTTGAAGAAAAAATCGGGCAGGTTTTTATGATTGCCACCTACTCAGACCGTAATGAAACCTACTATCGGCACGTGGACAATCTCATCAAAAATCATCATATCGGCGGACTCATTTTTTTCAAAGGAGGGCCTTCCCGCCAAGCAAAACTCGTAAACCGTTATCAAGCACTCTCAAAAGTACCCTTGATGGTGGGCATCGACGGCGAATGGGGGCTGGGAATGCGCCTCGACAGCATCGACGATTTCCCCAAACAAATGACCCTCGGCGCCATTCAGGATAATCAATATATTTATAAAATGGGGCGGATGATTGGCCGTCAGTGCCAGTTAGCGGGTATCCAAGTTAATTTTGCACCCGTGGCCGACATCAACTCAAACCCTCGTAACCCCGTGATTGGACTACGCTCGTTTGGAGAAGACCGTGAGAATGTAACCGCAAAAGCGGCTGCCTATATGAAAGGGCTTCAGCACCAACGGGTGATTGCCACTGCCAAACACTTCCCTGGACATGGCGATACTGGCACCGACTCCCACTTTACCTTACCTGTACTTTCACACTCGACCGACCATTTAACCCAAACTGACTTATATCCTTTTCAAAAACTGATTGCCGACAGCCTTACGGGAATTATCACGGGGCATTTATACGTCCCCGTTCTTGACAATCGTCCTCACCTTGCCTCTTCGCTTTCTGAAAAAATAGTAACCGATTTGCTCAAAAAACAAATGGGCTTTCAGGGATTGGTCTTTACTGATGCCATGAACATGAAAGGTGTAACGCGTGGCCGAACGCCCGTTGAAGCTAACATAAAAGCATTGGTAGCAGGAAATGATGTACTGCTATACCCCGAAAGCGTGATTGAGTCGGTGCGGCGTATCAAAGAAGGGGTATCGAGAGGGACGATTGCTATGGATGTCATCGACGAAAAAGTACGAAAAATATTACGGGCTAAGTATTGGACAGGCTTGCACCTTACCAAGCCAATTCCTGTTGTCGCCCTCAACGCATCACTGCAAGCCCCCGAAGTAAAAGCCCTCACGCGTGATTTGTGCGAACAAGCCGTCACTTTGGTACGCAACGACAACCAACTCCTGCCACTTTCATCGCTCGACACTTGTAGTTTTGCCTCGATTGCCATCGGGGGCGGGGGTATCAATCTGTTCCAACAAACTTTGAGCAAATATGCCCCGTTCAAGCATATTGTGTATGCCGACAAACCTACCACCAACCAAGAAATAGAAGGTCTGGTGGCACAAGCAGCCAACGCCAACGTGGTGATGGTTAGTTTGCACGATACCCGACGCAATTTTAATCGCCCTTTTACCATTACGCCTGCCACGGTTGAGCTTCTCAACCGCTTGCAACAAAAAGCCAAGGTGATTGTGAGCATTTTTGCCACCCCTTACGCCTTGAAGCAACTGCCCGCAACCTCCGCAGTGGTCTGTGCTTACGAGAACCTCCCCGACCTTGAAGTAGTAGCTGCGGAGCAGATTTTTGGAGCGTTGCCATTCAAAGGCAAATTGCCCGTTTCCATTGAAAACACCTATGAGTTAGGAACAGGTATCATCACCAAGCCACTCAACCGCCTACAAATCGGCTATCCCGAACAAGTCGGTATGAGTGCTGAGGTTTTGAACAAAATCGACACCCTCGTCGAACGCTCGATTCAGGCGCGCATTTTCCCTGGCTGTGAAGTAGTAGTGGCGCGCAAAGGGCGCGTGGTGTTTCAGCGGAGCTATGGCACCTTGACTTACGATAACCTCACCGAAAAAGTAACCAACGAAACCCTCTATGACGTAGCGTCGGTGACCAAGGTAGCGGCCACCCTCCAAGCCGTGATGTACCTACACGAAGAAGGTGTTTTGGACTTAAAACAAAAAGCGGCACACTATTTGCCTGAACTCGTAGGTACAAACAAAGCAGCAATTACCATCGAGGACTTACTGCTGCATCGGTCGGGCTTGGTATCATTTTATCCCAAACTTTGGGAGCGTACCAAAACAGGCGGCGGTGGGCTGATGACCGAGTATTACAGCTCGATTCGAGACAGTGTCTATTCGATGCAAATTGCGCCCAAGCTTTTTGCCAAACCCGCCCTGCGCGATTCGGTTTGGAAAGGCATTATCCAGTCGCCGATGCGCAAAGAAGTCAATGGGAAGCATTCGTTTGTGTATAGTGATTTGGGGATTTTGGTGCTACAAAAAGTGGTAGAACGAATCACCAATCAGCCGTTAGATGAGTTTTTGAGTCAAAATTTCTACGAACCACTCGGAATGATGACGGCGACCTATTTGCCCTTGGGGCGTTTTCCAGAAAGTCAGATTGCACCTACTGAAAACGACTTTTCGTACCGAAATCAGTTGCTTCGGGGTACAGTTCATGACCAAATGGCGGCAGTTTATGGCGGAGTTGCAGGCCATGCGGGTTTGTTCAGCACAGCCTACGACTTGGCCATTTTGATGCAAATGAACCTACAAAAAGGACACTACGGCGACCGTCGGTATTTTCAAGAAAAAACCCTACCCTTCTTTTCCAAAATGTACGACTCGGCCCATCACCGTGGGTTAGGTTGGGACAAAGCTCCCACCAGCGGGGAGAGCAATTTTGTGGCGGCGACTGCTTCATCCAATTCGTTTGGGCATTCGGGTTTTACGGGCACCATGGTGTGGGTTGACCCCAAAGAAGAACTGGTGTTTGTGATGTTGTCAAACCGCGTGCATCCCAATGCCGAAAACAATGAAATCAACCGAAAACGAATCCGTCGGAGGGTTCACGAAATCGTTTATCAGGCCATTATCAAAGACGGAAAATAAATCTCATTCTTTGAAAAGTGATGATGTATCAATAAAGAGGTAATTTTAAGCGTTTTTATCAAAATCAATACATTAACGGATTATGTTCAAAAAACTACTTTTTCTAAGCTGCGCCGCTTTGCTGGTTTGTGGGGTAATTTTTGAGAGTGCAGCTCAAAGTATTAGCTCCGTTATAGTCACCAGTACGTCGGGTGTCATCCCTGCGGGTGGCTATTGCGCTGGCCAAGGAGTACGGGTATCGTTTAGCGCCACAGGCTTTGCAGGAACTCCTACTTTTTCGGTACAGTTATCAGATGCTGCGGGGGTCTTCCCTGCTACTCCCAACGTCATTGGCTCGGGTAATTCAAGCCCTATTTCGGCCAACATCCCCGTGGGTACAAGTGCAGGTTCAGGCTACAAAATACGCGTTACTTCAGGGCTAACTACTTCGGCAGGCAGTGCGTCATTTACGGTCAACCCCGTTGCCACTGTGAACCCCGTCGGTAATGTAACCGCTTGTAGTGGAGCAGGTGTAAGTGGTATTTCTTTTAGCAGCTCTAGTGCTGGTGCAACGTTCTTTTGGACGAGTTCTACCAACATTGGTTTTGGCACATCGGGTTCAGGAAATATCCCTAGCTTTACCGCCGTCAACAATGGAACTTCAAATGTCACTGCTAATGTGACCGTTGTCCCGTCGGTCAATGGCTGCGTAGGACTTGCTTCTAGTTTTGATGTGACCATTCGCCCCGTCGCAACGGTCAACGCCTTGGGAAACGTCAACGTTTGTAATGGCACGGCCAACTCGGCGATTAATTTTAGCAGCCCAACTGCTGGTACGACCTTCACCTGGACCAGTTCGGCCAACGTAGGATTTGGAAACTCGGGTTCGGGTTCTATCCCTGCTTTCACCGCTACCAACCCAGGTACTTCTTCAGTGACTTCGACCGTCACCGTTACTCCCAATCTCAACGGATGCCCAGGGCCAGCACAGTCATTTAACGTGACGGTCAACCCGACCAATGCCACCGTCAATCCTATTTCGAACCTTTCATACTGCGACGATACATCCGCACCTTCCATCAACTTTACCAGTTCCTCGGCAGGTGCATCGTTTGATTGGACATCGTCTGCCAATATTGGCTTTGGCACTTCTGGTTCGGGCTCAATCCCTGCCTTTATTGCCAACAACAATAGCAATGCTGACGTCACTGCCACCATTACTGTTACACCCCGCGTAGGTGGATGCTCAGGTACTCCAACGACTTTCACGGTCACGGTTAAACACAAACCCACCGTCAACACCATTTCAAATGTGATTACTTGTAATGGAAACAGCAACGCCGCCATCGCCTTGACAAGCTTCTCGGCGGGAGCAACATTCGCATGGACTAGCTCAGTAAACGTCGGTTTTGGTACCTCAGGCAGTGGAAATATCCCTTCTTTCACGGCAATTAATGCAGGGTCAAATATACAAGTAGCCACAGTCACAGTTACCCCTTTGGTGGGAGGATGCACAGGAAACAGCACTTCTTTTAGCGTAACTGTCAATCCCACGACCAGCGTCAATACCGTTGCCAATGCCGCCTTCTGCGGTGGAATCCCAGTAGCAGGGATAAATTTCTCCAGCCCTGTGGCAGGTACTACATACAGTTGGACAAGCACCTCAAACGTGGGCTTTGGCACGTCAGGCACTGGCAATATCCCAGCTTACACCACCATCAGTTCTAACACCACTCCCGTCGTTGCAACGGTGACGGTCACCCCTAGTGTTGGGGCTTGTCCAGGAGCGTCAAAAACATTCACTGTTACTGTAAATCCTGCCCCAACGGTCAACACCATTACCAACGCTGTCTATTGTAATGCGGCTTCGGGTTCGGCCATCACGTTTTCAAGCCCTGTTACAGGAACGACCTACACTTGGTCAAGTTCAGTAAACATTGGTTTTGGGGTTTCGGGAACGGGTAATATTCCTGCTTATACCGCTACCAACGCCACCTCAAACCCTGTTATCAGTACCATCACTGTTACACCGAGTACAGGAACATGTACTGGCCCAGCTTCGACTTTCACCATCACTGTCAATCCTACGCCCGTTGTTGGCACAGTCGCGAATGCCATTTATTGTGGCAATGCAAGTGCTAGTGCGATTCCGTTTACCAGTTCTACATCGGGCACTACTTACGCGTGGGCAAGTACCTCCAATGTAGGTTTTGGCACAGCGGGTACAGGAAATATTGCAGCTTTTACAACTGTTGATAGCGCCGCTGTCGTTTTGGGCAACATCACCGTTACGCCTACTGCCAATACCTGCGTAGGAGCCTCTAAAACATTTACCATCACCGTAAACCCTTCGCCTAAAGTTACGACCGTAAACAATGTGGCCTACTGTAATACTGCCCCAGGCGCCGCCATTGCTTTTACAAGCCCTACTTCGGGAAGTACCTATACGTGGACATCTTCGGCCAATGTTGGATTTGGAACATCAGGTTCGGGCAATATCGCTGCTTTTACGGCAGTCAATGCGGGCGTAGCTCCCATCATTTCCACCGTGAGTGTTACGGCCAAAACCGCGACGTGTACTGGCCCTGTAAAAACATTCACCGTCACTGCCAACCCAACGCCAGTGGTCACGACGCTTAGCAATTTGACGTATTGTGGAACGGTAACCGCCCCTGCTATTGCTTTCTCAAGCCTTACCTCAGGCACTACCTACGCCTGGACAAGCACGACTAACGTAGGTTTTGGAACAACAGGTACGGGCACTATCACAAGTTATACGGTGGCAAACCCAGTCGCTACTGCGACAACCGCTACGGTGAGCGTGATTCCAACGGCCAATACCTGCGAAGGAACGGCCAAAACATTTACCATCACCGTAAACCCAAGCCCAGTGGTTAGTAACATCGCCGATATTGCCCTGTGTGCGGGAGAAAAAGGGAACGCTATCGCATTTACAAGTGCTACCCCTAGCACGACATTTAATTGGTCAACTCCTACCAACGTTGGTTTTGGCGTAGCAGGAACGGGCAATATCACCGCTGGATTTAGCGCTTTAAATAACTCGCAAAATGTGGTTTCAACCACCATTAGTGTGGTGCCAGCAACATCACTTTGTACTGGAAAAACAGCCACTTTTGCTTTCGTAGTCAATCCAACTCCTTCCAATCCTAGCGCCGCGTCACCAGTTGTGTATTGTGCCACCGCCAACGCCACTGCTTTGGTCGCTAATGGAAGCAACATCAAATGGTACACTGAAGCAACGGGGGGCAGCGGAAGCGGCGTAGCTCCTACCCCTTCGACCAACAACTCAACCGATAACTCTGTCACAACCAGCTATTACGTTACGCAGACCAATCAATATACCTGCGAAAGCCAGCGTAGCCAAGTACAGGTAGTGGTAAAACCTTTGCCTCCTTCGGCACAAGTGACAAAGCAAGAATACCTTCTTTGTCAGTTTGACCCCGCCATTCAGTTGGATGCCAAAGTGCAGGGAACGGGCGAGTCATTGCTTTGGATTTATCCTAACAGCAGCGAAACGGGGGTTATTCCTACCATCACTACCGACACAGGCTTTGAAGGAACTTATTCGGTGCTACAGATGCGCGACGGCTGTCGAGGCCCTCGTACCGACATTCGGGTAAACGTACGCACGACGCCATTACCTGCGGTGAGTCAAGTACCGATTGTCACTTGTCAAAATGCAACACCTCAGGCATTGTCGGCCACAGGAACAGCCTTAAAATGGTACAATACCAACAAAACAGGTGGCACGCCTCAGAGCACACCGAATATTCCACCAACACAAACGCCAGGTACTTACAACTTTTATGTGACCCAAACAGGCACCAATGGTTGTGAAAGTCCACGTGCCGAAATTGTAGTTGTCATTCAGCCACTCCCAAGTGCAACCATTAGCGGCGAAGGCACCATCACCCAAGGCCAGTCGGCACCGTTGTCAATTGCCTTTACGGGCCAAGGCCCTTGGACTTATACTTTGTCCAACGGATTGACATTTACGTCGTCTCAAAACCCGACCAACATCACCGTGAGCCCGTTGGAATCTACCATTTTTACGGTAACAAAAATTACCAACAATTGCGGTGAAGGTAGTCCAGCGGGAAGTGCTACCATCAATGTACGGGTGGCCACCATCGACGTTGGTAATCCAAGTGCTACCACCGTTTGTGCAGCTCAAACGTTCGATATTCCCTATTTTTCATCGGATTTCTTCCCGTCAAATACCCAGTTCCGCGTCCAAATCTCAAAGACAAACGACGATGCCAGCTTCCAAACCATTTCGACGGAAGGCTCAAGTACGCCATTAAAAGCCACAGTACCCGCCACGGCCACGGCAGGAACGTACTTTGTACGGGTGATTGGGGTTGCTTCTAACTTTACGGTAAAAGGAAAAGTAAGCCCTGTACAAATTGTGGTGCGGGAATTGCCAACAGCGACCATTTCGGGGCCAGCGAACATTTACGAAAATGAAAGCGCCAAACTTTCGATTGCCTTTACGGGTGAAAATCCTTGGCGCGTAACCTACCGCGATAGCTTGGCCCAAAAAGATACCACGTTTTCAACCACTGTTTCGCCTTTTGAGTTTACCGTACGTCCTGCCAAAACAAACCTCTATCGTATCGTTTCGATTAGCAACGGTTGCGGAAACGGGCCAGCGACCTCACGCCTTACCTTGACGGTCAACCCGTTATTGTCAGTCAATCCAAACCAATCAAGTGACTGGTTGAGCGTCTATCCTGTGCCAGTTCAGACGCGTTGTACCATCGAAATCCAAGGAGGTGCGCCTGCGTCGATTACCGTCACCGATGGCTATGGGCGCGTTTTGTTACGACAACAAACGGCCACCAGCAGAGACGAGGTTGACTTTACGACGCTTACCCCAGGGGTTTATTTCCTAAATGCAGAACAAAATGGACGCATAGCGCGACGAAAAATCGTAAAAGTGCAGTAGAATTTAAGTACTTCGGAGTTTGTTTGTCGAAACAAACGTACCTTTGCAAAAGGTAAACAAGTAAGCCGAAGCACTTTTGACTATGAAAATACGCATTGCATATCAAGCCGGCTGTCTTCTTTTGGCAGTCGGTTTTGCTTTTTCAGTACATGCCCAAAAAAATGGCATGACCCAACTCCCCACCCACGAAGGAGGAGCGTTTCAACTCACAGGAAGCTGGAAGTCAGCCCAAGCGGTGACAATGCACCCCGACAAAAAAGATGTTGTAAAAACAACCGCTCTTTCTGACAAAGCGGCGGGGATTTTGGTTGGCAGTTCTGCGGCGAAAGCCACCACCGAATTAGGCGCAGGCGATGTGGTTCTGCAACTTGATTTTATGTTGTCGCCCGCAGGAAGTGCCGTAGTGAAACTTCCAGGTGGCTATGACATCCAGCTGAGCGATAGTTGGAAAAATCCCAAGCTCGATGGTAGCGCAAGTGGGTCGATAGCAGGACTAATGCCCCTTCAAAATGCCAGTAAAGCACCTGGACTTTGGCAGCAATTATTGGTTCAGTTTAAACGCCCCACCAAAACGTCGGCAGCCCAAATAGAAAAACTAACCCTCAACGGGTCAGTGATTCAAGAAAATACTTTTTTAAGTGCGGCTCCTTCTTCCCAATCAAGCATTTCGTTAGAGGTGACCTCTGGCAATGTGGCGTTTAAAAATGTGTATTATCAATTGCTGAACGATACGCACCCATTGACCCTCAAAAACCTCACTTACACCCTTTACAAAGCAGGGAATGACCGCCCAAAGGCTTTGTTAAGCGAAAATATTCTCAAAAAAGATACAACCTCTATCCTGACCAGAGAATGGGGTGTTGGCAACAACAGCTTTTATTTGGTTTATGAAGGAAACATGGACGTAGCCCAAGAAGGCGACTACCTGATTCAGCTTATCTATATGTCGAATGCTTCGTTGGAGATAGATGGCAAGCAAATACTTCCTTACCAATGGAATGATTTTCAGCAAAACTACGTCCCCGCAACCGTACATTTGACCAAAGGTTCGCATCCGTTCCGCTTAGATTTCCACAAATTTACTTGGCGCCGCCCTGCGCTTGGCATGATGGTTTCGACCCAAGGCGTCCGTCCGTACCCACTTCACGTATTGTCGTCGGTGCCCGAACCACAGCCCATCCCGACCATCGAAATAACCGCGACGGGAGGCAAAGCTGAGTTGGTACGCTCGTTTATCCAACGCCAAGGCGAAAAAAACAAACGCACCCACTGCCTTTCAGTAGGCACGCCCGAAGGTGTACATTATACGTTAGACCTCAATTGGGGTTCTTTGTTGCAGTTTTGGAAAGGGCCTTTTGCCAACGTTACCGAAATGTGGTACGAACGCGGCGAACCGCAAATTTTACACCCAATGGGCACAACAACGACCACAAAAGGTCAGGTAGATTGGGCCGTGCTGACCGATATGAATGCGGCTTGGCCCGATTCTCTCTCGCAGCTCACCTACAAAGGATATCGCTTATCGCCCGACGGTGTACCAACCACCACTTATCGCCTCAATAATGCCGATATTACTGACGAAATTACGCCCGATAATGGCGGTTTAACGCGCACTATCAATGGAAATCTCCCCAACGGCTACGTACGATTAGTGAGTGGCAATAGCATTTCGCAGCTCGAAAAAGGACTTTATGAAGTAAATGGACAAAGTTATTTTGTGCGAATAGACCCTAAGAGTAAACCCGTAGTTCGCAACGTTGGTGGACAACAAGAATTGCTTTTGCCGCTCAACGGTACCGTGCGTTATTCATTGATTTGGTAAGTTTTATGGGTTGAGCAAACCATTTTGCACGAAATTTGCGTTTTATGCTCAAACGAATTGACAATCTAATTATCTAAACCGATGCAACGTTTCATTTTTGTTCTCGCCATAGCGGCTGTTTTGTTTACAGGCATGGCAGCGACCACTCCATCTGCGCCTGCACCTTCTACCACTGCCCCCAAAGCAGATGGTATTCAGTTTGTGGATTTGCCTTGGGCCAAAGTGCTCGAAAAGGCTAAAAAAGAGAAAAAAATCATCTTTTTTGATGCCTACGCAAGCTGGTGTGGCCCTTGTAAAATGATGCAAAAAAATGTGTTTACGCGCAAAGACGTCGGCGATTATTTCAACGCGACGTTCATCAACGTGAAAAAAGATATGGAAATAGGCGAAGGGCCACAATTGGCCAACCGCTACCCCATCGAAGGCTATCCTACACTTTTCTTTGTGGATAGTAACGGCAAATTAGTTACCACGCACCTAGGCGCCATCATGGACGGCCCAGAGCTCATTAAATTTGCCAAAGCGGTAACTGGCAAAAAATAATTTGGTCTTAATCCGACAAAAAAAGCCGTGAGTTTCACGGCTTTTTTTGTGGAGAATAAGGGTAAAATCATGGATAGACAACATCTAAATTATTTCATAAATGCTTTGGAGCAGCTCCATCGTGATTCAAAAAAAGGAGGAGCCCCCCACAAGCCGATTTTACTTCTTGCTATCATCCACGAATATGAATCAGGGCGAATCAAGGATAATCGTATTTTCATTACTCCTGAGTTAACATACTCTTTTTCATTCTTCTGGAATCAACTTGTAACAACAGAACATGACCAACGTTTTGCGTTACCTTTTTATCATTTGACAGGAGAAAAAGGCAAGTGGTGGCAACTCATACCGAATACAGGCTGTGAAATTTGGATTGAAAATGCAGGTTCAATGCGAAGTTTTGGCAATTTGAGCGCGGCTGTCGCGTATGCTGAAATAGACCCAAAGCTGGCTGCTTTGCTACTGAATACAGAAAGTCGTTCCATTTTGAAACAAACAATTTTAAGAAGGTATTTTCCAAATCAAAGACTTCAAAACTTTGATAATCAAGAAGATAATTATTTTAACGATTTACGGAATGAAGTTTATGAGCCATCAGATGTTTACAAAGTCAAGTTATTGAACCTTAAAAAACAGCTTAATGCCGAAACTTACCAAGTTGAAGTTTATAACCGAGGTACAATTTTTAGACGAGAAGTTGTAAGAATTTATAACGAATCATGCTGTATATCAGGGCTTCGGGTTTCAGCTTTATTTACAATTACAATGGTGGATGCTTGTCATATTGTACCATTTGCCAAAAGTTTTGACAACAGCCTAACCAACGGTATCTCACTTTGCCCCAATCTCCACCGTGCTTTTGACAGAGGCTTGATTTCAATCAATGACAGCTATGAAGTGATACTTTCCCCGTCCTTCAAAGAAAATGTTCAAAGTGAATACAGCTTCTCAAAAATCGAAGGGAAAACAATCATATTGCCCAATGAGAAGGATTTTTGGCCGTCGTTGGCTAATTTTGAGTGGCATCGAAAAAATGTATTTAAGAAATAAATCAAGAAACTGTTCAATTGCTTCGATGGGAACATGATGTAGCTGTTGGAAACGCAAGCTGGTTTGCGTTTGTTACGTATGACACGCTTCCCACAACGATTTCAGACGCTTGCAACGTGATAAATTAACGAGCCTTATGCCACCCCTACGGGGGCTTCTTGGACGGGGAGAATGGCGCTTTTCTACTAAGATTTCGCCCCGATGGGGCTGTTGTATGGTTGGTTTTTGTTCGTCCCATAAGCATTCGGGGTGAAGCTCTGAAAGGTGCGTTTTTAACGTTATGACACGCTTCCAGCAACTATTTCAGGCGCTTCCAGCGTGACAAATTAGCGAGCCTCATGCCACCCCTACGGGGCTTCTTAGACGGGGAGAATTACGCTTTTCTACTAAGATTTCGCCCCGATGGGGCTGTTGTATGGTTGGTTTTTGTTCGTCCCATAAGCATTCGGGGTGAAGCTCTGAAAGGTGCGTTTTTAACGTATGACACGCTTCCAGCAACTATTTCAGGCGCTTCCAGCGTGATAAATTAGCGAGCCTCATGCCACCCGTACGGGGCTTCTTGGACGGGGAGAATGGCGCTTTTCTACTAAGATTTCGCCCCGCTGGGGCTGTTGGATGGTTGGTTTGCGTTCGTCCCGTAAGCATTCGGGGCGAAGCTCTGAAAGGTTCGTTTTTAACGCATGACACCTTTCCCACAACGATTTCAGACGCTTGCAACGTGATAAATTAGCGAGCCTCATGCCACCCGTACGGGGCTTCTTGGACGGGGAGAATGGCGCTTTTCTACTAAGATTTCGCCCCGCTGGGGCTGTTGGATGGTTGGTTTGCATTCGTCCCATAAGCATTCGGGGCGAACCTCTGAAAAAAAATGCGTTTTTAACGTATGACACGCTTCCTACAACTATTTCAGGCGCTTACAGCGTGATAAAAGAGAACACTTTATGCCTCTGCTGGTTTTAAATTCACTTTCTACCAATATTTCTCTTGCTTTGGTGTCCAATTTCTATGGCTATGAAGTTCGCTATTCTGCAATTGTTCAAGCGCTTACAGCGTAACAAAAGAATCTCTTCTTTAAATTAAATACTGGTAATCTTGGGAAAAGTTGTCTAATTAAGCAACTTTACGGCATATAAAAGAGTTATATGAGAAAAGTTGTCGCCTACAAGAATTACTTTTTAGATTTTTACCGAGTTCAAAATGCCAAAGTACAGGAAAAAATTGAGTGGACTTTGGCATTAATTCGGGATTTAGCTGTCATTCCCGAAAAGTATTTCAAGCACCTTGAAGGCAGCGATGGGCTTTTTGAGATACGAGTGCAGGTAGGCAGCAATATTTATCGCATCTTTTGTTTCTTTGATGAAGGGCAGCTTGTAGTGCTGGGAAATGCTTTTCAGAAAAAAACTCAACAAACACCTAAACAGGAATTAGAAAAAGCGGCAAAAATTAAAAAAGCATATTTCGATGAAAAACAATCCTAACATCACCTCTTTAGAAGACATTTTAGACTTAAAATACGGACCTCTTGGTACTGAGGCACGAGAAAACTGGGAACAACGCTATGAAGCTTTTAAGATTGGGGTATTAATAGAAGAAGCCCGTAAGAGCAAAAATATGACTCAGGCCGAGTTAGCAGCTAAAATAGGGACTAACAAATCTTACATTTCACGTATTGAAAATGATGCCTCTGATATTCGTCTTTCTACACTTTTCCGCATTATTCAGGAAGGGCTTGGAGGTCATTTAAAACTAAATATAGAGTTTTAATGCTGCCGTTTTTAGTTTACATCCCTAAATCTCTGGCTTATGTCTTTGTAACACACGGACGGTCTTTGTGATTATCTCACAACGATTTCAGCGCTTACAGCGTGACAAAGACGTAAAAAATATTTGTTTACCCCCCACTCATCGCCCGTAACTGTCCCACTACCTTTTTCGCCGCCTCTACCACCTGCGGGATTTCATTGGCCTGATTAAACCACCCCAAGCTGAACCAAATACACGAAAACGCCTCGATCTCGGTCATTCCCAAGGCCATCAGTACGTGCGAAGGTTCAAGCTGGTTTGCGTTTGTAACGCGAACCTCTGAAAGGTGCGTTTGCAACGCATGACACTTTCTCAAAACGATTTTAGATGCTTACAGCATGACAAAATTGCGCTTCTTTACTTCATCAACATCACAACACCCGTAAAAGTGTAGGAGTTCAGTTCGGGGTCGGTAAACTCAATCGTGATTCGGTAAGGAAACGTACCTACTCCTAGCAATTGCCCTAGGTACTTACCATCCCAACCATACGCAGGCTGGGAAATGGGAACATTAGCTTGGTGAAAGATGACTTCTCCCCAACGACTGTAAATTGTCATTTCTTTGATTTGTTTGACGCAATCGCCCCCCTGCACAAAAAACACGTCGTTTTGTTGGTCATCGTTGGGTGAAAAAATATCGGGCGTATAAACCCCACACTGAATAATTTTGACGCGTGCCTCGGCCACTTTTTGACAAGTTTTATCCGCATTCGTGACCGTCAATTTGTATTTTGTGGTCATTTCTGGATAAGCCCAAGTTACGGCGCAAGTAGGACACGAAAGTCCTCGTTCGGGCTCCCAACGGTAAGTGTAGTTGGAATTGGCAAAAGTCGAAACGAGCGTTGCACGTAGCTGCGCACTATCTCCTTCCGCAACTACTACTTCGGTGGGTTGTACAGAAAGCTCTATTTTATCCACCACCAACGTCGTCGTAACAATACTGTCACAAAGCGAAGGACGCGAGATGGTGGTGGTGTAAATCCCAGGTGTGGTATATTTAGCGGTTCCTACAGTCAGGGTTTGACCCTCGCAAATCGTTATTTTTTGGGAGTGGCGTACCAACGGTTTGACCGTAAGATTGAGCGTGACTGTGCTATCGCAACTTTCACCGCGGTCTATTTTTGTAACGTACTTTCCTGAGGTTCGATAAGCCGTGGTTCCTACGGTGAAGCTTTCACCTTCGCAAATGGTCTTGGTAATGGTTGTATCTGCTTTTTGGTGTTTGACAGTATAATCCAACTGCAACTCACAGGATTCGTCCAAGCTCGACGGCGCTACCACTTTCACGAAGTACTTATCGCCTATCTTGGGCTTAATTTTAATACTCGTACCTGTTTGGCCCGTGTTCCATTTGTAGGACGCAAAACCATTGGGAGCAACGAGTGTCAAATCGCCGTTTACGTCGGGGCATACCGAGGTAGGTTTGATTTCTGCTTTTAAGCACTGGGCGTCAAAATAAGCATAGCCGTAATGCCCCCTTTCAGTACAGCCGTGTACTGTTACTTCTACGGTCAGCTTACGGCCAATGTAATTACGCAGGTCGATGGCACCTGTAGTCCAAGGGCGGTATTGAATTGTCGAACTTTGGGTTTTGAAGCCCGCTACGGTTCCTGCTTTGGTGAGCTGAACATCGTAGTAGCTGCATGAAATAGGAGTTTTGTTTTCATCGTAGATCAATAAACTAAACCCTGGTTTTTCGTAGTTTTGGTGTTTGTCGTCTGCGTCTTTATTGAGCACAACGGCAAAATGGTACTGAAAAAGTGTGTTCTCGGGCGTAACGGCGAAGGTGGTTTTAATTCGGTCAAATATGGAGCCACGGTTCGACGAACTATTTCCAATCCGAATTGAGTACTGACTTCCTGGGGCAACCATTGGTAGGGCTTCAACGGTAATGTTACGGTCGTTGCCGTCGCTTACTTTTGTAATCAAATGACCATTATCGTAGGTACCCACAACTTCGTTTTGATAAATCAGTTGAAAGCTTGAGGTTAACCCCAATCTCCCATTGGTCAGGGTCCACCCGACGGTAGTTCCTGTTTCAAAACCGATATTCGTACAATCTACCTGTCCATAGCTCCAAAACCTACTTCCCAGCCAAAGCGCTAACACCCACAGAAGTTTTTTCATCGAGATTGTTGTTTGAGTCCCCTAAAGACCCAATACGCGCTAGAAAAAGCCTCTGTTGCAGCTGAAAGGTAGGTTTTACCACTTTTTAAAGATAAAAAATACGGCAAGGACAATCAGCGCAAAACCAACGAGGTAATTCCAACGGAGTTCTTCTTTGAGGTAGAACACCGCAAAGCCAACAAAAACAGCTAAGCTTACTACTTCTTGGATGGTTTTGAGCTCAAAAGCATTGAATTCGTACGAGCCTATTCGGTTGGCAGGAACGGCAATACAATACTCAAAAAATGCAATTAACCAACTAATAACAATCACCTTCCACAAGTCGGTATCTTTGTATTTGAGGTGCCAATACCACGCCGTTGTCATAAAAACATTGGAAAGAAGTAGCAAAATAACAGTGCGCATATACGTGATGTTTAAGAACACAAAGATAGAATTTTACACAAAAAAGCATCGGCCAGTATGCTCCGACCGATGCTTAAAAATTATTAATTTGGAAACCTATATGCTAGTTTAGAAATGCCAACGAACAAAGGCTTCCATCGCCTCGTATTCGGCCAAGCCAAGTTGGTCGTAGAGTTTAGCGGTTCCGCTGTTGCGTTCTTCTGCACGTTGCCAAAACTCGCGCGAATCTTCGCCTTGGAACACCACTCCGTCTTTTTGTGATTGGTGTTTGAAGATACCCATCCGCTTTTTCACCACTTGGTCGGGGCTCATTGGTACGGCCATTTCGATTTCGTGAATATCCCACTCCGCCCAAGCGCCACGGTACAACCATACCCAGCAATCTTTCATGAAGTTTTTGTGTTTCAATTGCCCCAAAGCCGCCTCAATAGCGTCCCAGCACACTTTGTGGGTTCCGTGAGGGTCGGCAAAGTCGCCTGCTGCGTAGATTTGATGTGGTTTAATTTCCTCAATCAAATCGGCAATGATTTTGACATCCTCTGGGCCAATTGGCTTTTTCTGTACTGTGCCTGTTTCGTAGAACGGCATGTCAAGGAAATGGAAATGCCCCGTTCCAACAAAACGGCAAGTTGCTTTTGCTTCTCCGCGACGAATTATGCCTTTCACATAACGTACTTCTGGCGTATCTATTTCGCTGTCTTTTTTCGTTTTCAAAAACGCTTTTGCATCTTCAAAAATCTTCATCGCTGCGGGGCTTTCAATGCCGAATTTCTGGTTGTAATCTACCACAAAGTCGATAAAGCGGAACGCCTCATCGTCAGCAACGGCAATGTTCCCTGACGTTTGGTACGCAACGTGAACTTCGTGTCCTTGATCCACCAAACGCTGGAAAGTCCCACCCATCGAGATAATATCATCGTCGGGATGCGGGCTAAAAAGAATCACCCGTTTTTTCGCAGGATGCGCGCGCTCAGGGCGGTGCGTATCATCGGCGTTTGGTTTACCACCTGGCCATCCTGTGATGGTATGTTGTAACTGATTGAAAACGTTGATATTAATATCGTATGCCGAACCGTGGGCGGCCAACATATCGCTCATACCATTGTCATTGTAATCTTTGGTAGTGAGTTTCAAAATTGGTTTTTGAAGGGTCAACGAAAGATGCGTTACCGCCTTCTTAATCATTGAATTGTCCCACTCAACGGTATCTACCAACCACGGTGATTTCACTCGGGTCAGCTCTGAAGCCGCTCGCGTATCTACAAAAAACGCCACGTTAGGGTGGGCTTGCAAGTACGACGCAGGCACAAGCTCACTCACGGGGCCTTCTACCGACGACTTAATCATTGGTGCTTTGCGCTCACCCCAAGCCAACAACACTACTCGCTTGGCATTCATGATGGACGAAACCCCCATCGTAATCGCTTTTTTCGGTACATGGTGCAGCCCTCCAAACTCCATGGCCGCCGCAGCGCGGGTAGAATGATCGAGGGTCATCAAACGGGTACGTGAGTTGATCAACGACCCTGGTTCGTTAAAACCAATGTGGCCGTTTCCTCCAATTCCAAGAAGTTGGAAGTCGATACCACCCATGGCGTTCATTTTGTTGTCGTAACGCTGGGCAAAATCAGCGATAAGCGCCGAAGGTACCGTTCCATCGGGAATAAAATAATTTTCCTTTGGAATGTCCACGTGGTCAAACAATTGCTCGCGCATAAAACGCACGTAGCTATGAATCGAATCGGGCTGCATGGGGTAGTACTCATCCAAGTTGAACGATACTACGTTTTTGAAACTCAATCCTTCTTCGCGGTGCATTTTGATAAGTTCGGCATACACCGTTTTAGGTGACGACCCCGTCGCCAAGCCTAACACACAATTTTTGCCTTCCTTCTGCTTGGCCCGAATCAAATCAGCGATTTCTTGCGCCACGGCGCGCGAAGCATCTTTGGCATCGGCGTAAATCTGAGTCGGAATTTTTTCGTAGGTGATAGCCTGACCTACCATACCGTTTGACAAATTGCTGTCAGCGGCTTGTGCTTGAATCATTAAAGGTTCGGTAATCATGTTTGTCAAAAGAAGGAGTAGTTTACGGCGACAAAGGTATCTATTTGTAAGATAATAAGCGACTTAAATTAATAAAAAAATTTAATAATTGTCTTTTTTATCATTCACAGCTTCTACTACTGACCTGATTTTGAGGGCATCACTGTAAATAATCTCGTACTCGTCGGTGGGTAATACGGAAGCCATGCTCACCCCTTCCTTCTGATAAATCATTTGGCCTTTTCGAGCAGCCTTGCCAGTTAGGTGGAGTGCTTGCACGCCCGTTTGCGCCAATTGCACGGCATTTATAACATTTACTCCACTTCCTGCCATTAAGTCTATTCGTCCTGCGGCTTTTTTGGCTAATTGTGTCAATAACTCCGCGCCATCCAAAGCCGAATTTTCTTGTCCCGACGTCAAAATACGCACTGCTCCCGTCCGAATAACTGCCTCTAATGCCTCAAATGGCTCTTTGGCCACGTCAAAAGCACGGTGAAAAGTTACTTGCAAGGGTTTCGCCAATGCGACCAATTCGGCCGTACGTATTTCATCCACTTCGCCCGTTGGTAAAAGCAACCCCAAAACGACACCATCTGCCCCTAATTCTTTGGCCAATTCGATGTCTTGTTTCATCACTAAAAACTCTTCGTCATCGTAACAGAAATCCCCTCCTCTGGGGCGAATCATAACGTATAGTTGAAGCGTTGTTACTTCCCTGGCTCTTTTTATCAACCCATAACTGGGCGTAGTTCCTCCTTCGTACAACCCGCCACACAGCTCAATGCGGGTCGCACCCGCCTGCTGAGCATTCAAACACGACTCTACCGAAAACGCACAAACTTCTACTTGCATTCTTACTTACTTTTGGTTTATGTATGATTGATTCATTGGGCTACTAAAAAAGGCTTACCTCCCTGATTAAACCTTTTTTATATACCTTTGTCTAACTTAAAATGCTACCAGCAAAGTACCCTTTAATCACTATCTACTATGCCAGTGTGGGATGTTTCTAACGCCAAACACCTGCTGTCTCGCTGCCTGTTTGGTTATTCTCGCAAAGACCTTGACAAGGCACTATCATATACAACGCTCAACGACTTTGTTGAGAAGGAGTTATTGGCCGACCGACCACTTCCCGCCTCTCCTGGGGAATGGGTTACTGAAGTGCCTGTTAATAACTCCCTCGAAGGCGACCGCTACCGCGCCATGACGTACTGGTGGTACGACCTTATGCTATCGGAAGGTACAAATATGCGAGAAAAAATGACACTCTTCTGGCATAATCACTTCGTTTCGGCGCGAGATAAGGTCAACTATCCGCAGCATTTGTACATCCAAAACAACTTATTTCGGCGTTCGGCATGGGGCAATTTTCGGCAACTTACCAAAGACGTTTCCATCGACCCTGCCATGTTGATTTATCTGGATGGTCGCTTGAGCAATGGTAACACCCCCAACGAAAACTACGCCCGCGAAATCATGGAGCTATTTACTCTTGGCGTTGGAAATTATACCGAAAACGACATCAAACAAGCCGCGCTTGCTTTTACGGGTTGGCAAGTAAACGGGCTCAATGCCGTATTTACCCAAAACCGTTTTGCCAATACCAATAAAACAATTTTTGGAAAAACGGGCAACTACAAACACGGCGACGTGGTGGACTTGATTCTCGAAAAACCCGAAGCGGCCGAATTTGTCTGCCGTAAGCTGTTCAAAGAGTTTGTGTTTTATAAACCCAACGAATCCTTTGTCAAACAAATGGCCGAGGTGTTTCGCAAAAGTAACTATGAAATACGCCCTGTGCTAAAGTTCATGCTCACTTCCGACGAGTTTTTTAATCCTCAATACCGAGGCGCCAAAATTAAAAATCCCATGGAAGTCACCATTGGCATGCTCAAAGCTTTTGATTTGACCAGTGAGCAAGTAAATACTACCAACGATTGGCCTTACATCTATACGCAAACGCAAGCACTTCAACAGCAACTTTTTTACCCACCAGACGTGCAAGGATGGGTAGGGCAACGCGACTGGATCAGCTCAACCACTTTTGTCACCCGAGGTAGCCTTTCCGATTATATCGTCAACACCATGGGTAATGCCAAAGCTACCCAATTTAAACAAATTAATACGCCTGTTTCCTACGCCCGCACGTTCAAAACGTCGGAAGATGCCACCAAGTTGGTGGACGATATGGTAGGGCTCTTTTTGCAGTTTCCCGTAAGTGCGGCAAAAAAACAGTCGCTGCTTTCGACCTTACTCGGCAGTACGATTCTCGCCAACTGGTCCACCAGCACTCCTGGTGCCGACAACCAAATCAAAGCATTACTCAAAGCGATTATGCGCTTGCCAGAATTTCAATTTGCGTAACCCCTTCAATCCTGAAAACAACTTATGAATCGGAAAGAATTCTTACAGCAATTAAGCTTTTTGTCGGGTGGGGTCGCTTTTGGAATGGGCGGAATGTCCGTCAAAGCTTTTGCCCATAATCCGTTTTCCATCGACATGGAAGCAACCAACGGAAAAATCTTGGTACTGGTTCAGCTGGCAGGCGGGAACGATGGCTTGAATACCGTCGTACCTTACGAAAACTCGTTGTACTATAACAAACGCGCCAACATTGCCATCAAAAAGGAAAACGTGTTGCCCCTCACAAGTCAGATGGGGCTAAATCCTGCAATGGCGGCTTTCAAAGACTTATACGACAAAGGCAAACTGACCCTCGTCCAGAATGTAGGCTATGCCAATCCCAACCGTTCACACTTTCGCTCTACCGATATTTGGTTGACGGGTTCTGACGCCGCCGAGTTTTGGGACGAAGGCTGGATTGGGCGCTACCTCACCAAACTTTACCCAGGATTTCCCCTGCAAATTCCCGAAGAACCCATGGCCATTCAGCTTGGTTCGGTGGAGTCGTTATTGATTCAAACAGATTTAGGTTCAACGGGTGTGGTGTTTAGCAACCCGACCAATTTTTATAACTTAGTCACAGGAACTACCATCGACAATGAACCTGTTCCTGAGACACTTGCGGGCGATGAACTCCGTTTTATGCGGCAAGTAGCGACCCAATCGGTGGCTTATTCGGGCATTATCAAACAAAAGTGGGACAAGTCCCTCAAAAATCTTTACACCTACCCTACGACAAACTTGGCGAGTCAGCTCAAAATTGTGGGCGAGCTTATTGGCGGTGGGCTTCAAACTCCTATCTATCTCACGACGATTGGGGGATTTGATACCCACGCCAACCAAGTAGTAGCCAATGCCACCAACACAGGGACGCACGCCAATCTGCTCCGAACGGTTTCGGACGCCGTCGCAGCTTTCCAAAAAGATTTGGAAAAACGCGGCTTGGCCGACAAGGTAGTCGTCATGACATTTTCGGAGTTTGGCCGACGGGTGTCGCAAAATGGCACCATGGGTACCGACCACGGCTCGGCGGCTCCGCTATTTGTGATTGGGTCAGGCGTTCGCGGGGGTGTATTGGGTAAAAACCCCGCATTAGGCGACCTCGATGGCAACGGCGACATCAAGTTTGAGTATGATTTTCGGCAACTTTACGCCAGTATTTTGCAAGACCACCTCGGCGTCGAAACAAGCACGGTGCAAGGCATCATGGGAGGAAAGACTTTTTCAACGCTTCCTATTTTCCGCCAATCGACGAGTGGATACGTGGCTAGCAACCAAGAGTTTACGTTTGACCAAAGCGGAGCCAACCCATTCACGACCTACACCACCCTTTTGTACTCACTCAAAAAAGACATGTACGTCAAAATCAGCCTGTACGACATGATGGGGCGTGAAGTAGGCACCCTCAAAGAAGGCAACATGGCCGCAGGAGTATATTCAGAAATTGTTGAAGGAAGTTACTGGATGCCAGGCCCTTATTTGTGTGCAATGAAATGCGACGCAGGACAAAAAGTGATTCGCATTTTAAAAGCATAACGTCAGAAACAAGAGGAATAATTGGGCACACAACAAAATCAACGACGCAACGTTTTAAAATTTGGTATAATTTTGGCAAATGATTCGTTAGTTTCGTATCAAACACGTAGAATTACCATGTTTTTGCATTCGAGTATGTCCTCTTTCCGCTTTGTTCCTGCATTTGTTACGCTTTGTTTGGCATTTACGGCTGCTGCACAAGAGCAAAACCCTTCGTCGAGTAAAACCAAATCGCAACAACTTAAAGAACGAAAAGCGCAGGCCGATAGCATGCTCCAAAAAGCAGGCATCGCCACGCCTAACCTTGGGGTTGGCGCCACTGTCGGAGGAAAATCCGTCAAACCGTCAGATGCTAAAGAATTTTTCAGTGAAACGCTGCCCGACCTTGGCCTTAAAATCAAGGATATTAAGAAAAAAGAAAAGGCACGCAGACAGAAAAAGAAAAAATACCATACCGATTACGAAGGGCTCGCCATCAACCGCATGACTTCTAGCACGGGGAGTGGCGAGCGCATTACCCAAATCGAATTTCACGTTTTGAAAGAATACCGCCAACCTCGCACCTACGATGGGCTAGATGTGTATTGGTACGATACCCGCAACCGTATCATTACTAAATCTGTGATGAAAGACAAGGAAGCGGCGCTGATTTTGCACGGCCCATACAAACGCTACGTGTCGGGCAATTTGGTCGAAGAAGGCAATTATTACATTGGCACCAAAGATGGACGCTGGGAAAGTTACGACGGTGATTATAAATTGTTGGACAAAAGCAAATGGAAACACGGGTTTCCTGCAGAGTCGAGGGTGACATATTATGATTCGGCCCACACCAAAGTGCGGGAAGTGATTCCAATTCAATTTGGTAAACGCAAAGGTGATTATTTGATGTTTTATGACGGAGGCCAGCTCATGGTCAAAGGCCAATACGACAACGACTTCCCCGTAGGAACGTGGAATGAATACTACCAATACCGTCGTCAACGCAAAAAAGTGACCCGCTACCCTCGCTACTGGTACGAAGACGGCGAGGCAGTGGTTCTCAACGAATGGGACGACAAGGGCAAACTCATTTACGAACGCCCCAAAGACGCTGACAGCACCGAAGAGTCTGAAAAATAAGCTAAAACCTGTTGGAACTTCTTTTTAGAAAGAATTTCGCCAACAGGTTTTTTAGTGAACTTTTTATAGTTGCAACTTCGTTGCAGATGAAGTACTTTTGTCCAAAATGAATAAAAAAGAACTTCCTCCTTTCCCAATATTCCCACTGCGTCCGACGCGCACAAAACGCCGTTGGCAGCCTCAATTCTTCGCTGGATGGGTTCTTTTTTTGTTGTTTCACTCCGCTTACGCTCAAACCACGAAAGATTGCCACTGTCTCATCAAAGGAGTGGTCAAAGACCGTGAAACCCGTCAACCCATCGTTGGGGCTATTTTACGCATCGAAGGAACTTCCTTTTTTGCCACAACGGACACCTCAGGTCGTTACAAAATCGACCAAATTTGCCAAGGAAAATATACCCTCGAATGCCGAATCGTTGGGTACAAAGTCATTAAAACTTCCATTGTTCTTGAGCACAGCGCCGAAGAAGACCTGAACTTGAGCGAAGATGAAGTTCACCTTCAAGACGTCGAGATTGTGGCACGACGCATCCAAACACCTCTTTCCCAAAAAAGCAGCCTTTTGGAAGGCCAAGCCCTCGACCTCACTCGTGGTGAAACCTTGGGCGATGCACTCAAAAAAATATCGGGCGTCACAACCCTGCAAACTGGGGCGTCGATTAGCAAGCCCGTTATTCACGGCCTGCACAGCAATCGGGTCGTCATTATGAACAACGGCATTCGCCAAGAAGGCCAACAATGGGGCTCAGAACACGCGCCCGAAATCGACCCATTTATTGCCAAACGCCTGACCGTCGTAAAAGGCGCAGCGGGCGTTCGCTACGGCTCTGACGCCATTGCGGGTGTTATTTTGGTTGAGCCCGACGAGCTTCCAAAAAGCCCACGACTGACTGGCGAAGTGAATGCTGCTGCGTTTTCCAACGGCCGCGTTGGCGTTGTATCAGGCACATTGCAAGGAGGATTACCTCAGTGGAAAGGCTGGGCGTGGCGCATTCAAGGCACGCTCAAAAACGGTGGCAATATCCGCACTCCCGACTATTTTATGGCCAACACGGGCGTGCGAGAAAACAATTTTTCGGTCACCACGGGCTACCGAACCAGCCGCTTTGGCGTTGAAGCATTTTTTAGCCAATTTCAGAATAACATTGGTATTTTTTCGGGCTCGCACATTGGAAGCACTTCCGATTTATTAAACGTCATCAAAAACGGCGAACCATTTATCAAAACGGGCTTTACCCGCAACATCGAACGCCCCAACCAGCTCATCCTCCATAACCTTCTCAAAGGAAAAGCATTTTATAATTTTAACGGCAACCGACTTAGCTGGACCGTCGGGCGGCAATTTAACCGTCGAGCCGAGTATGACTTGCACGGCCCGCAAGCGGCCACTACCCCCGCGCTACTATTCCGCATCACCACCCTTACCAGCGACCTTGTGCTTGACCACAAGCCACTTGGCAACGGTAAAATGAGTGGACAACTTGGGCTAAGTGGACTGTATCAGTACAATTTTACGGACGGACGGCCACTGATTCCTGATTTTGAGCAAACCAATATCGGCATTTTTGGGCTAGAACGTTGGGTATTTCAACACTGGGAGTTGGAAGCTGGCGCTCGTTTTGATTGGCGTCAATTGGATGTATTTCGCTTCGTTGGCACTACTCCTGACCCGCGCCACCACTCATTTAATAATGGTTCGGGCACCGTTGGCGTAGTTCATACCCCCAACGAAAAGCTGTCGTTTCGGGCCAATTTCGGGACAGCTTGGCGCCCGCCTACACCCAATGAATTGTACAGCAAAGGCGTTCATCACGGAGCAGCTTCGTACGAAGAAGGCGACGAAACCCTGCGACCCGAAGTGGCTTACAACCTCATCGGAAGTGTAGAATACACCAGCCAACGTTTTAAGGGAGAATTGGGAATGTATCACAACCAAATTTCAGATTTTATTTACCTTAAACCCCAAGCCGAACCCATTCTGACCATCCGTGGCGCATTTCCGTACTTCAAATACACCCAAACCGACGCTACTTTTACGGGTTTTGATCTTGATACGCAGTGGGATGTCATCCCACAACGTTTTTCCCATAACTTAAAACTCTCTTATTTGCGCGCTTACGACCGCCGCGAGCAGGGATATTTGGTATTTATTCCAGCCAATCGCATCGAAAACGAACTGCGTTGGAGCGTTGGGAAAGTGTTTTCTTCCAAAGATACCTATGTGATGCTCAGTCACCTTTGGGTGGACAAACAGCGCCGTGTACCGCCTAACAGTGATTTCATGGAACCCCCTTCGGCTTACCATTTATGGAATATCAACATCGGTGGCGTGTTTTCCCACAAAGAATCGTCGCAGTTACATTGGACTTTTTCGGTTCAAAACGCCCTCAATACGTCGTACCGTGATTACCTCAATCGGTTTCGCTACTTCGCAACCGAACAAGGACGCAATGTCTCCCTGAAACTTCGCTATACGTTTTGATTCCTTCGCAAAAAATTCTGCTCAAAAGTTAATTGCAACATTGATGCAAATAAAACTTTGACTACATTTGCAACATTATTGCAAAAACTCTCATTAATGATACAGAAAAAGTTGCCCGTAACCGTGCTGTCAGGTTTTTTGGGGGCAGGTAAAACCACCCTACTCAACCACGTACTTCACAACAAAGAAGGACTTAAAGTGGCGGTCATTGTGAACGACATGAGCGAGGTCAACATTGACGCACAGCTTGTAGCGCGAGAAAATACCCTTTCGCGCACCGAAGAAAAACTCGTTGAAATGTCGAATGGCTGTATTTGTTGCACGCTCAGGGAAGATTTGATGATAGAAGTAGAGCGACTGGCCAAAGAAAACCGTTTTGACTACCTGCTCATTGAAAGTACAGGGATTTCTGAGCCTGTTCCTGTGGCGCAAACTTTCACGTTTGTGGACGAAGAAAACGGCATTGATTTGTCGCAATGGGCACAAATCGACAGCATGGTCACGGTGGTGGATGCCTTCAATTTTGCCAGAGACTTTGGTTCGGTGGATACACTTCAAACACGCCAACTCAGTGAAGACCCACAAGATTATCGAACGATTGTCAACTTATTGACCGACCAAATTGAGTTTGCCGACATCATTTTATTGAACAAAACGGATTTGGTCACCAAACTACAACTAGAAGAGTTGACCGCCATCATCAAGTCCTTAAACCCTGTTGCGAAAATTATTCCAACGACTTTTGGCAAAGTACCTCCTTCAACGATTCTGAACACGGGCCTTTTTGACTACGACAAAGCCGAGCAATCAGCAGGCTGGATTCAAGAGTTACAAAACACTGCATCGGGCAAAGGCCACACCCCCGAAACCGAAGAGTACGGCATCAGTTCATTTGTATTTCGCGACAAGCGTCCTTTCCATCCTGAGCGTTTTTGGAATTACCTTTCCAACCATTGGCACGCAGGCATCATCCGCAGCAAGGGGCTTTTTTGGTTAGCTTCTCGCCCCGACGAAGCCATCAATTGGAGCCAAGCAGGCGGCTCTCTCCGCGCCGAAAGCGCGGGAGTTTGGTGGTGTAGCATGCCTTTTAACCAGCGAATTAGGTATTCAGCTTACGTTTCCAATCAAAAGCTCATCGAAAGCAAATGGGACAAACGCTTTGGCGACCGACAAAACGAACTTGTGATTATTGGGCAAGATTTAAACCCAAAAACGATTGAAAAAGAGCTCATTGCTTGTCTTTGCACCGAGGCCGAAATCAAGAAAATGGAAGCCAACGAACGTTTTTTTGATCCATTCCCAGTATTATAATTTTTCATTAAACATACCCATCAAACTATGTCACTTTTTCACACCCGACTCATCATTCTGTTAGGTTTAGTTTTAACCCTTGGAAGTTGCAAAAAAGAAGACCCCGCCCCCGAGGACGAAAACGAGTTAATTACCACAGTGCGGTTGAAATTTACCGAAAATGGCACAACCCAAACTTTTGAGTGGAAAGATTTGGACGGCGACGGTGGTGCTGCCCCAACTATCAGTGCTATTTCTTTACGCCCAAGTCGTACCTACAAGCTGGAGGTAGAATTTTTAAACGAAAGTGTGTCGCCAGCAGAAAGCATCACTAGCGAGATTTTGGAAGAAGCCGACGAACACTTGGTAGTAGTTACTCCAAGTGCATCTAGCTTATTTACCTATACTGCTACCGACAAAGACAGCCGTAACTTCCCAATTGGATTAGCAGGTACGCTAGTAACGGGCGCAGCCAGTACGGGCACAATCAAAGTACAACTCCGCCACCAACCACCAGTTAATGGCCAACCCGTAAAAAATGGAACGGTTACCCCTGGTAGCGACGACGCCAACGTTACTTTTCCGTTGACACTCGTTCCTTAAAGTGCCAAGTCAATGCTCAAAATCTCTGAGGAAGGGGTGTATCTAAAAAAAAGCACCAAAGTAACTGAAAATCGCTTATTTATTACTACTTTTGCGGTCTTAATTTTTTGAGGTGTCTTTTAGATAAGAAAGATATATGAAACTGTCCGAGTTCAAGTTTGACCTTCCTCAGAGCCTTGTTGCGCTCTATCCAGCCGATCGTGGCGACTCCCGCTTAATGGTGGTAAATCGTCAAACTAAGAAAATTGAACATAAAAAATTTTCCGAAATTATAGATTACTTCAGCGAAGGCGACGTGATGGTTGTCAACGATACCAAAGTTTTCCCTGCTCGTTTGTACGGACAGAAGGAAAAAACAGGTGCTAAAATCGAGGTATTTCTGTTGCGTGAGCTTAACCGCGAAATGCGCCTTTGGGACGTATTGGTGGATCCTGCGCGTAAGATTCGGGTAGGAAACAAATTGTATTTTGGCGATAGCGATTTGGTAGCAGAAGTCATTGACAACACTACTTCGCGCGGTCGTACAATTCGTTTCTTGTATGATGGCAACCACGACGAGCTCATGCGCGCCATCGACGAGCTAGGCGAAACTCCCCTACCGCGCGACATCAAGCGCAAGGTAGAAGATGCCGACCGTGAGCGTTATCAAACCATCTTTGCCCAACACGTAGGTGCCGTAGCTGCCCCTACCGCTGGAATGCACTTTACAAAGGTGATTCAGCGCCGCATGGAAATCAAGGGAATTAATTTCGCTCCTATCACTTTACACGTGGGCGTGGGTACTTTCCGCCAAGTGGATGTAGAAGATTTGACCAAGCACAAAACGGACTCAGAAAACTATGCCATTCCTGAGCCTAGCACGGTGATTATCAACAACGCATTGGACAATAAGAAGATGGTATGTGCCATTGGAACCACCTCTCTCAAAGCGCTTGAATCTTCGGTATCAGCCAACAACCGAGTTAAGCCATTTGCAGGATGGACGGATAAGTTTATTTTCCCTCCATACGATTTCAAGATTTCAAACGCGCTATTGACCAACTTCCACTTGCCTGAATCAATTTTATTGATGATGACTTGCGCATTTGGTGGGCATGAGCTAATCATGGAAGCTTACGACGTGGCCATTAGAGAAAAATACAAATTTTTCAGCTACGGTGATGCCATGCTGATCATCTAAGCAAATGACAAAATTTGCCATTATCGTCGCTGGGGGAAGCGGAACACGCATGGGGAAAAAGATGCCAAAGCAATTTATTGAAATTGGCGGAAAACCCATTTTAATGCACACCATTGAGAAATTCCTTTCGTATGATTTCTCTTTGCAGCTCATTCTGGTTCTCCCAGCCAGCGAAATGAAAGCTTGGTACGCGCTCTGCGACAAGCACGAATTTTACCCTCCGATTGTCACCGTTACTGGCGGTGGCACCCGCTTCCAATCGGTTAAAAACGGACTTCAACGCATCAGCGCAAAAGAAGGACTCGTCGCTGTTCATGACGGAGTTCGTCCGTTTGTTACCCCCGAAATCATTGCCAAAGGGTTTGAGGTTGCCGCCGAAAAAGGCGCTGCCGTAACGAGCGTTCCGCTCAAAGACTCTCTCCGATTTGTGGCCGAAGACGGTAGTAACCAATCAGCCGAACGCGCTTCTTATAAGCTCGTTCAAACACCCCAAACTTTCCGACTCGATTGGATGCGACCAGCATTTGACGCTCCCGAGCAGCCTTTCTTCACCGACTGTGCCAGCGTTCTTAACTTTGCGGGCCGTGAAGTAACCCTCATCGACGGTGCCTACGAAAACATTAAAATCACAACGCCCGAAGACATCCTTTGGGCAGAGGCTTTTTTAGGTTCTCATCACTAACTAAAAGTCACTCCCTTGCGACATCGTCTTTCAGTTCAGGCTTATGTTGAAGGCGTTCTTTCGGGCAACCGAATGGTTTTAAGTCGTGCCATCACCCTCATTGAAAGTCAGCTTCCTTCCGACAAAGAACTAGCGCAGCAAGTTTTAGAGCTCATTTTGCCGCATACAGGGCGTTCTATTCGTGTTGGGATTACGGGTGTACCAGGTGTTGGAAAAAGCACGTTTATTGAAGCTTTTGGCAAAAAAATAACGGGTCTTGGCAAACGACTAGCGGTTTTGGCCATTGACCCCACCAGCCAACGCTCCAAGGGAAGTATCATGGGCGATAAAACCCGCATGGAAGAACTTTCCCACGACCCCTTGGCTTACATTCGGCCTTCTCCTTCCAGTGGTTCGCTCGGGGGAGTTGCCAACAAGACCCGCGAAACGATGCTCTTATGCGAAGCCGCTGGCTTTGAAGTAATTTTTATCGAAACCGTGGGCGTAGGTCAATCCGAAACGTTGGTCAAAGGCATGGTTGATTTCTTTCTCTTGTTGATACTGGCAGGCGCAGGGGATGAGCTTCAAGGCATTAAGAAAGGAATTATGGAAATGGCCGATGCCGTTGTCATCACCAAGGCCGACGGCACCAATCAGCCCGCTACCCAAAGAGCAGTAGTTGAGTACCAAAATGCACTTCACTTGTTCCCCGCCACTGAGAATGGATGGTATCCACAGGTAAAAACCTGTTCAGCCCTCGAAAATAAGGGCTTGGATGATATTTGGACAATGATTGAACGGTTTACGCTGCAAGTACAAAAAAACGGCTTTTTCCAACGAAATCGTCAGCAGCAAAGCCTTGAATGGATGCACAGCCTGATTCGGTATGCTTTAGAAGAGCAGTTTTATCAGCACCCCAAAGTCCTCCAGCAACTTCGCGAGATGGAGGCACAGGTAGAAAACGAAAAATGGCTGCCTATTAAAGCAGCCACCTATCTTTTAGATATTTTTAAAAACTTCCCTAGTTAATAATTCGGAAAGTTACAGGCACACACTTAACATTTGAGCAGTCTGTGCCAGAACTTTGAATAGTGACAGTCGCTGTTCCTTGTCCACTCCCAGTTCCACAATCGCCCGTAACGCTCTGTACCGTGTAAGTGGTTGTATTTGTTGGAGTAACAGTAATCGTCTTGCTAGGCTCTTGTGGTGTCAGCGTTACCGAAATTCCACCGTTTAACGCTACCGTCGCTGGTAACACGCCATTTTGAGACGCAACGGTCAAAGTAGAACTTCCTCCCGCTGGAATTGTTCCCCCTCCCGACAACAACACAGTAGGTGTAGCTGGGCATTGATTATTGATAGGCGTCAACGCTCCTTGCGATACTTGCTTTGTCAATGACATATTGTTTTGTGGGTCAGCAGGATCAGGATAGGCCATTGTCACGACCGTTGAAGGATTGCTTGAACTCACCGACATACTATAACATTTGCTGGTATTTCCTGCGGTACTAAACGCCAAACACGCCACCGTTTTCCAGTTGGTATCCACCGTTGTTCCTTCTCCATTCACCCCATTATTTACGATGTTAATACTTAACGCACTGGTTGGGTCTCCTGGCGTCCGGGTCATTCCAAGCAACGAATAGGTTCCTCCACTAAATACCCCACGGCTTCTGTAAACGGGGTTACTCAACTGGTTTGTGGGATACGTCAACAAAATATTGGCATTTCCCATCACAAAGGCACTATCGGCAGAAGTAGCACGGATTTCTACGCACATCGTCACCGAATCTTTGGCGCAGTTATAACTCCCTGGAACAAGCCTCACTTCATAACGTCCTTGGGCCTTGGCAAAAGTTGCACTCATCAATAGCGCCCCGACAAATAAAAAAGATAGAAGATTAAACTTTTTCATATTTTCCGAATAATTGGTTCGATTTTTGTTAAAGCCCTTAACAGCCTGCCACTTATATTGCGCAATTAATATGCCGGTTTAGAAACTTACGCCTGAAAATTTTCCGTTGTTTTTTCGCCAAAGAATGTCATCATTAGCATTTACTTCACCATCCAAATTATAATCCGTCAGTAAATAGCGGGCAAATTTCCCGTTGTCCAAGCGCCACGTACTTGAGTCATTGGCATTGATTTCAGAAAAAGAGGATTTGTTTGAATCTCCCGCAAACAAACAGTGAATAGCTCCCACCTGCATCTGCCCCGACGCAGGTGCATTGGAAGGAATATAGGACTGTTGCTGGGTAAAATCGTACGTAATTTTATTGCTTGCAATGGCTACAGGTATATGAGACGCCGCCCCCACGTGCGTTCGGTGTTCTACCAGTACATAATAAGACTGCGAAGTGGACAAAGTAGGACAAGCCGCTACCAAGGTCACATTACCATTTTTACGAAGTAAACCCGCCGTGCGATAGACCATTGAGGAGGCATTGGTTACATCCGTTCGTAGTGAAATCAACACCCAATCCACCACATCGCTGTCGTAAGAACTTACCGTCTCTGTGCCCAAATAATTCCAAGGAGCGGTTTTATAAGGCTGACCAGCAGGAGTCGCTACGCCAAAGGGACTTACGGGCGTTTGTCCAGGCAATAGCCCTTGTTGGTTGAGCGTCGTTGACATTTCGGTACTTCCCCAAACACCTTCCAAATATATTTTTATGGTCGGGCACGCCACAGAGGTTGACGTAGAAGTAACGTTTACAACGATGGTTGCCCGTGAGCTTTCACAAGTACTTACCGTTTGAGATACATAATAGTTGGTTGTTCCCACTACTGCCGTCGATGGTGTGGGGGCTGTCGTATTAGATGTTCCTCCCGTTGGGACGGTGTACCATTTTAAAGACGTACCCGTAGCGGTTAATGGGCTTGCTGTTTGTCCTTGCGTATAGTTAATTGGCGACGTAGCTGTAGGAGCAGCAGGCGTAGCCGTCACATTCACATCAATTTTAGTACGGCTACTTTCGCAGCCACTTACCGTTTGAGATACCCAATAACTGGTTATGCCTGCGGTCGTCGTTGAAGGCGTCGGTGCCGTGGCGTTGCCTGTACCACCCGTCGCTACGGTGTACCACAACAAATTACTGCCCGTGGCCGTCAGTGCTACCGCCGTTTGGCTTTGACAATAATTTATTGATGTCGTTGCTGTGGGGGCATTTGGCGTAGCTGTAACATTCACATCTATTTTTGCGCGGGTACTACTACCACAACTGCCTAATGTCTGAGATACCCAATAACTGGTTATGCCTGCGGTCGTCGTTGAAGGTGTCGGTGCCGTAGCATTGCCTGTACCACCCGTCGCTACCGTGTACCACAACAAATTACTCCCCGTGGCCGTCAGTGCTACCGCCGTTTGGCTTTGACAATAATTTACAGGAGTTGTTACTGAAGGTGGTGGTGGAGTAGAGCTCACGACAACGTCAATTTTTGCGCGATTGCTTTCGCAGCTATTCACCGTTTGAGATACCCAATAACTGGTGGTACCCACTGTCGTCGTTGATGGAGTTGGCGCAGTCGAATTACCTGTACCGCCCGTTGCTGCGGTGTACCACAACAAATTACTGCCCGTGGCCGTCAGCGCTACCGCCGTTTGGTTTTGGCAATAGTTAATCGGCGTCGTCGTGGAGGGAGCGCTGGGCGTAGCCGTGACAATGACGTCTATTTTTGTGCGATTGCTTTGGCAACCACTTACCGTTTGAGATACCCAATAACTGGTGGTGCCCACTGACGTCGTTGATGGAGTTGGCGCAGTCGAATTACCTGTACCGCCCGTCGCTGAGGTGTACCACAACAAATTACTGCCCGTGGCCGTCAGTGCTACCGCCGTTTGGCTTTGACAATAATTAATCGGCGTCGTCGTGGAGGGAGCGCTGGGCGTAGCCGTGACAATGACGTCTATTTTTGTGCTATTGCTTTCGCAACTACTTACCGTTTGAGATACCCAATAACTGGTGGTACCCACTGACGTCGTTGATGGAGTTGGCGCAGTCGAGTTACCTGTACCGCCCGTCGCTGCGGTGTACCACAACAAATTACTGCCCGTGGCCGTCAGTGCTACGGCCGTTTGGTTTTGGCAATAGTTAATCGGCGTCGTCGCGGCGGGGGCGCTTGGCGTAGCCGTCACATTCACATCAATTTTTGTGCGACTGCTTTGGCAACCACTTACTGTTTGAGACACCCAATGGCTGGTTGTACCCACTGACGTGGTCGAAGGCGTAGGCGCTGTCGAATTTCCCGATCCACCCGTCGCTACGGTGTACCACAACAAATTACTACCCGTTGCCGTCAGTGCTACCGCCGTTTGGTTTTGGCAATAGTTAATCGGCGTCGTCGCGGCGGGGGCGCTTGGAATGCTATTAATGGTAAAAGTTGCACTATTTGAACCCGTTACGCTCGGCGAAACAGAATTGACACGAACTCTATAGCCTGTTCCACTGAAGGTTCCAGCAGGAATTGTCGCAGTCAATGGACTACTTGTTCCTGTGGTTGGAATATCAACAAAATTATTTCCAGCCGCATCCGACAACTGAACGACGTACGAAGTAGAAGTTAAATTGGCCGTTGTGAAACTAACACTAATGCTTTGACCAGCACATACAGTACTGGGCGTGACGCTACCCGTTGTAATAGAAGGCGGCGACGCCCCTGAGACAATTAAGCTATAATCCTCTGCTTCTCCATAATTTAGGTTAACGCAAGGATCGGTGACTGCACTACCCGACCCCGAATTATAACTTGACCGTACCCGCATACGTACCGTTCCGCTTGCCGTCACTGGGATTGTAAATGAGTTGGTTGCCGTAGGATTCATCCTTGTCGAAGAAATATCCGTACTTTGATACACCTTTTCGGACGCCTCAAAAACCCCATCTTGGTCATAGTCAAGCCATATTGTAATGTGTTGGTCAAAATAAGTACCAACGCCACCTGAAGTAGCCCTTGCCGTAAACGTGTATGTGCTACCTGCGGTTACGTTGTAAGGCGTGGATGTATAATCCCCAAAATTACCTGCCGAACAATTAGAATTGACGTTGTTAATAATGGTTGTGGCTCCCTGTTTCAAGATAAAATCATCAATCAATACTTGGAGCGTCGAGCATGATGTACTGTAGGTCGGGGTACAATAGTTTAAGCCAGTAGTGATGATAAACACCGCACTGTAGTCGGTCGAAGAGTTGGATGCCTTTACGCGGTAATAATAAGTCGTAAACGCAGTGGTTGTTTGGTCTAAGTAGGTCGCAACGTTGGGGGCAATGCCGCCAATAGGCACAAAACCCGCCGTGGCGGAGGTCGTTGAGCGCTCAATAATAAACCCTGACTCATTGGATGAATTATCGGTAAATGTCAGCGTCACTCCCGAAGGCCCCAGTGTTCCTGCCAAGTTGCTTGGTACGTTAGCTCCCGTGACGGTCGAGCCGCAAGTGAGCGAATATTGATTTGCGCCGTCAGTTCGCAACAAAACCCCTCCGCTGATTCGGTTCATTTGACCTGCGGTAAAAGTATTACCGCACGCAATGGGATAGTACGACATGATGTTAGAGAGCGAGGGATTGTACAACTGATTTTGGGGATCTCGTGCCGTTCCTGTGTAACTACAGCCGAGCAAACTTACCGAATCTCGTCCGTAAGGATCGGCAGGGGTATCACAAACCAAATCTCCTTTTGTTGCGCAGTTGCCTCCCTGAACCAATTCACGGTTGGCTAAATTGGGGTCTGTACTTCCTTGAAAAGTGTGTAATAAATTAAAATAATGCCCTAATTCGTGCGTAAACGTTCGCAAATCCGTGGCATTACTGGCTTGTACGAAAAGTCGATTGGTACTTGCCAACGTACTTGGGAAGTACGCGTATCCTGATACGGCCAAACTGCCAAACTGTATGGTATTGGGGAAATAAACGTTGATGGCATTCGTCACATCATTGGCATTACAGAGGGTGGACTCCTCCGTATTATCGTAATCGTAGAGGTTAGTGTTGTTGATGTAATTGGGAGAACCACAGAAGTAAAACTGGAGGCCAGTTCCTACGTTGATATAATACGAATTGACTTGGGCAAGTGCGATGTTGAGATCTGCGATACTGAGTCCGCCTGTGCCATCTGTTCTTCTTAGTACATGCGCTTTAATTGGGATATACTGAACCGTTTGAATTGCCGCCGTAGCATATTGTTCGGCAAACTTTTGTTTCAGCTGAATGACTCGATTTTCTCGGCTTTGAATCTCTGCCGCATCTTCGTGGGGAGTTCCGCAGGGTACAGCCTGAGCGTGTGCTTCAAAATGAAGCAGCCACGCGGCCCAAAATACCGCACACCCAATAATGCGTAAAACATTTCGAATCATGCCCCTACTACATCGTTAATACTCGTTAAAATGATGTTACAGATTAGTCACCCACAAGAGGGTAACTCTGTGAAAATCAATTAATTAAATTTACGTAGGGTAATTGGTACAGTATAATTTTATAGGCAATAATTATGCCAAAAGTTGATATATCTAGTAGAATATACTTTTCTACCGATACAAAAACAAGCTAATACACAAATAATGAGACACTTACAAACGAATTCAACTCAAAATACAAGTATATTCTTACAGTTTTGCGGTATAATCTCGGCCTAACATTCGCATTTGGCGTGCTATTTGCTGTGTACGTCTCAGCGTATAACTCGACGGGTTCTTAATTGAAAAACGTAAAGGACTTGGCAATACGGCTGCAATGCGTGCTGCTTCTGTACGAGTTAGGGTTGCCGACGATTTTTGGAAAAAGCGTTGAGCGGCGGCTTCATACCCAAAAGTCATATTGCCTGTCTCAGCTACGTTAAGATATACCTCTAAGATACGTTCTTTTCCCCAGATTACCTCAATTAAAAGCGTAAAATATACTTCTAAGGCTTTTCGAACGTAACTGCGACCTTGCCATAAAAAGACATTTTTGGCTACTTGTTGCGAAATAGTGCTTGCTCCTCTGATTTTTTTTCCCTTCAAATTGGATTGAAATGCGTTGCCCATGGCTTTAAAATCAAAGCCCCAATGTTCGGGAAAAAGCTGGTCTTCGGAAGCTACTACCGACAATGGCGCTTCTTTCGACATGTCGTCAATGGACGTCCAATCCGAATAAATTTTACTGCTGCGACCATCCGCAATGGCCTCCACTTTTCGTACAAGCATAAATGGCGTAAACCAAACGGGCACAAACTTGAGCACTGTCACCCAAATCACCGAACCAACCAGAAAATACAATATGCTCTTTAGCACAAAACGCATTAGAATAGACTTCCAACTTTTTGTTTTGGGCAAGGGTGCAGAGGCAGGAGTATTGGGACGAATTCGGTTAACAGCCATAGAGGACTAAAAAGTGGTTATCAAAATAGTGTGACTTATTAGTGTAACAAAAATCGAAAAATGAATCCAATTGTTCAAACTAAAAACAAATCCGAGGCAATTCGGTCGGCAAATAATTTCCCCTTCTCTGTGAGATACAGCACATTGTTCCTTACTTCTACCCAATTTTTTTCAAGAAATTTTTCTACGTACGCTTTTTGTTCTTCCAGCAAGTCAACTTTCCCTATGTCCCAAATGACCGCCAAATCACAGCCCCAAATCGTTCTAAGGCTCGTCAAAATGTAGTCATTTACTTGGTCAAAAACTGATAATTCTTCTAATTCAAAAACAGGCTTTTCTGCCTGAATACCACGAATATACAGGGCATTATTAGACACGTTGTACTGGCGCGAAATACCATTGAAGGAATGCGCACTCGGCCCAACGCCCAAGTACGGCCGCCGCTTCCAGTAGCTGCTGTTGTGGCGGGCGTATTGGCCATTTTTAGCAAAGTTGGAAATTTCGTACTGCTCGTACCCAGCTTGCCTCAAGGAGCGCACCATCTGTTCAAAATGCTGCGCCGACAGCTCTTCGTCAACGGGTTTTATTTTCCCTTTTTTGAGCCAATTTCCCAAAGCTGTTTGGGGCTCAATCGTCAGGTTGTAGGCCGAAATATGCGGCGTTCCGAGTGCCATGGCCTTATCGAGGTCTTGTTGCCAGAGTTGCTCGTCACTGACCGTTGGAACCATCCCCAAATGCGCTTGGCTCATGCCATAAATCAGGTCAATCGTCAGGTTATCAAACCCGTGGTCTTGGGCCAATTTTACACATTGCTCCGACTCTTGCGCGTTGTGCGCCCGATTCATAAAACGCAAATAGGGTTCATAAAACGACTGTAAACCAATGCTTAAACGGTTCACAAACGGTTTCAAGGCGCGAAGTTTTTCAGAAGTTATATCATCAGGATTCGCTTCAAGCGTAATTTCAGCCCCCGATTCCACCTTAAAAAAGCGGTGAATCGTCTCGATGATTTGTTCCAATTCGTTTGGAGTCAAAATAGAGGGCGTTCCTCCTCCAAAATAGATGGTTTCGAGCGTTCGCGTTGGCAAATAGTCTTGTTGTAATTCTATTTCTCGGCAAATAGCCGCCACCATTTCCGTTTTTGACTTCAGTTGGGTACTAAAATGAAAATCACAGTAGTGGCAGGCTTGTTTGCAAAAAGGAATATGAAGGTATAAGTGCATGGGTACTTACTCCAGCGAGGCTGGGCTCTTAGGTTGTTTGGGCGCTCTTTTTCGTTTCTTGAGCGCATCACTCAGCACGTATTCGATTTGGCCGTTGGTACTTCTGAACTCTTCCTGAGCCCATTGTTCCAATTCTTTGAGCATTTCGGGGCTGATTCTGAGTACAAACGCCTTTTTTTCGGTTGCCATTGAATAAAAAGATAATGGTAAATAACGCAAAAAAGGAATGTTCAGACAAATCTCTAAACATTCCGTGAGTGCAAATATTACAAAAGCTTAGTTGTACAACGTTCCCGCATTAACCACGGGGCTCACCGATTTTTCGCCGCAAAGCACCACCAACAAATTGCTCACCATGGCTGCTTTGCGTTCTTCGTCGAGGTGAACGATTTCTTTTTCGGAGAGTTTGGCCAACGCCATTTCTACCATCCCCACGGCTCCGTCCACAATTTGTTTACGGGCAGCTACCACCGCCGACGCTTGCTGACGTTGCAACATTGCCCCAGCAATTTCGGGCGAATACGCCAAGTGGCTAATGCGTGCTTCGATGACTTTCACACCCGCCCGCACCAAGCGCTCGTTTAGTTCGTGTTCGAGCATATCATTGATTTTTCCCGAACCGTCGCGCAGGGTGATGTCGGCTTCTTCGTCTTCAATGTTGTCGTACGAATAAGAACCCGCAAGTTTACGCACCGCTGCTTCCGACTGAATTTCTACAAATTTCTGATAATCATCCACTTCAAAAACTGCTTGGGCGGTATCTTGTACGTTCCACACCACCACGGCGGCTATTTCAATCGGGTTTCCCATCTTGTCGTTTACTTTTAGCTTTTGACCATTGAGGTTACGCGCCCGCAGGCTTATTTTCCGACGACGAAACAAGGGGTTCACCCAACGTAACCCATTCTGTTTCATCGTCCCTTCGTACTCACCAAAGAAAGTAGTGACTGCCGCTTCGTTGGGGTTGATGACCGTCAAACCCACAAACATAATGCACCCTAGCAAAAACAATATTCCTGCTAACAGGCCCGTTTGGGCGCTCGCCATCATTCCACCAAAAATCCATAAGGCGAATCCCATTCCAATAAATGCGTAACCAGAGGCTGAGGTAAGTTCTTTTTCTTTCATAGTATTTTGATATTAAAATGATATTACAATACTATCTTAAAAAGCGCAAATTTTCTCCTGCTATCGGACTAACGGCCAATAGTATTTATAAACGGCACACGGGGCTTTTCGTGAAATGAGGTTGACGGAATAAATGGTGATGAACAGTACTAGATAGACTGTGCTGGCAGATTCTCAAATCTGCCAAGCGAGGTTTCTCAAAACCTCGTGATGCGCGAAGGAAGAACGTTTCGTATGACGGTTTTCTATCAGTAACCGTCTGCACGGGGGTTTAGAGTTACGCAAAAGCTTGCGGATAAAGGCGCTTACTTTCGGCCATGAGGTGTTCGTAGATTTCTATCGTCGCCCACGTAAAAACAGTACAAAAGGTAATGATACTTGTTGCCCAAATCGCGTATGCTTCGGTAGAATAGCTGTTTTGCCAAAACTCCCCTAATAACATATTAAGAAGCCCAGGCAACTGACCACACAGCCCAAGCCATACAGGCGGTTTAGCCAGTGCGACTTGTTTGTTCATTTTTGAGTGCCGCCAAACCGCAAAAAAGCCATAACATAAGCCAATAACTATCCAAATTGCCAATACAGCTTTACGAACAATTTTTGGGTCTAACCCATTCTCTAACAGGTACCAAAATAACACAGCAAACGTAGCTGTAAACATAACTCTAGGCCAGCGAAAAAAGCTCAGGAAAGCTTCCCACATTAATCGGGATTGTCGTTTACTAACATTTTGTTCTGCTTTTTGCAAAAAATAATCAAATCCCCAACGACCAAATTTGGACGAGCTACGTTCTAAGGCTTCCTCGAAACCGATTGTGGCTTCATTGTCTAGCTGCGTTTCTATGTCAGTCGCTAAGTGGTCAACGAGTTCAATTTGAACATCTAAAGGAGTAACACCTTTTTTCTGAACAAAAGCGTGCAGGGTATTTATCTGGGTATCTGTTAGTTGTGCTTTCATACAAGTTTAGGGACAGATTTGAATGCCTGAGGATAAAGTTGACGGCCGTAAATATGGAGTTTTATATTTGCTTGAACTGCTGCTATTACCCACAATAACCAAATACTTGAGGCAATTGCAGCTATGAAAGGAAGACGGTATCCTTCTAACAGGGTGTAAGTCAAAATGACTTTTATTACGAAATGAGCATTAATAACAAAAAAGACTGTACCCAAATTATGATTTGTAAATGATAGTTTGAGTGGCATTAATGTACTGATATAAGCCAGCCTAACTGCATAAATCAACGCAAAACCAAATGACAAAATCCCTAAAGAATCATGAATCTCCTGAATCATTTCAGTAGAAACGCTTCTTAAAACCATAAAGAAAACTCCAGTCAACACAACAGTAAAGAAAATTTTTGGCCAAGTAAAAAAGTGCTTGAAACTCTCCCACCAAAAACGACTGTACTGACGCCTCACTTGTTTTTCTTTCTCCTCTACTACTTGTTTAAATTCACCCTTTTTGAACATTTTTAACGTTTGTTCCAACACTTCATCTGCGGACTTCCCAGGCTGGGACTCACTCTGTTCTTCTATTTTAGTAGCGATGTGATCGACCAATTCTACCTGCACATCAAAGTACTCCACACCTTCGTCAGTGACGTATTTATAAAGGTGATTGATTTGTTCTTTTGTAAGTTGGGAATTCATCAGCCAAGCGATAGTTTAGGATTAAGTAATAATTGCATGTGTTTGACAAAATCAGTGAGTTCTTCTAAGCGGTTGGTGGTTTCGGCCTCGCCTTTCTCCGTTAAGGCATAGTACTTACGTGGACGATTTCCCACTTGCTCAATCGTCACCGTCAATAACCCTTCGGCTTCAAGTTTGTGCAGCGCTGGGTACAGTGCCCCTTCATTAATCACAAGCTCTCCGTTGGTCTGCTCTTTGACCTTTTGCGTAATCTCATAGCCATACATGCGCTTATTTTCTTCCAACAGTTTCAGAATTATCAGCGAAAGGCTCCCTTTGTATAGTTGTGAATTGTTCATGCCACAAATATACCTCAGGAATTGATACATCAAAACCTGATGTATTATTTTTTTATACAGTTGGTGCTGGCAGATTCTCAAATCTGCCACGCGAGGTTTCTCAAAACCTCGTGATGCGCGAAGAAAAGCGTTTGGTATAACAGTTGTTTTATTTCACATTACCCATTTGTTAGCCTTCGCCAGAAAACTTAGTAAAACCTTAAAAATCAAGCAATAATAGCTTCATGTACAAAAAGTAACTTGCGAACATGAAGCAGAAGACGCACTATCGTACCATCGTGATTTCGGATGTTCACCTCGGCACCAATGGCTCCAAGGCCAAAGAAGTCACGCATTTCTTGAAGCAATACAAATGCAAACGGCTTATCTTAAACGGTGACATCATCGACGGATGGCAGCTAAAAAAATACGGTACGTGGAAGCGTCGGCATACCGCTTTTTTCAAAACGGTGCTAAAAATGATGGATGACTACCACACCAAAGTCATTTATATTCGTGGGAATCACGATGATTTTTTGGACCAAATCATGCCCCTTCGCCTCGGAAAGCAGTTTCAGATTCGCAAAGATTACATCCTAAAATCAGGACAAAAACGGTTTTACGTTACCCACGGCGATGTCTTCGACAGCATCACGACGCACATGAAATGGCTGGCGTATTTGGGCGACGCGGGTTACACATTCTTACTGTGGATCAACAAGTTATACAATAACTACCGCGATTGGTGCGGGCTTCCTTACTATTCACTTTCGCAATTAATCAAACAAAAAGTCAAAGCGGCCGTCAACTACGTCTCTGATTTTGAAGAAAAACTGACTGAACTAGCACGCTCTCGTAACTGCGACGGAATCATCTGCGGGCACATACACCAACCCGCCATGCGCGACATTGACGGCATACTTTACATGAACTCAGGCGACTGGGTTGAATCGCTCACGGCTTTGGTCGAAGACCACGATGGCAACTGGACCCTCGTCTATTACAACGAAGCCCAAATGGGCAAAGCAGACGAGCCAACGGTATCCGAATTTTTTGGCGTAAAAGAGCGAGCTGCATCGTGAGTAAGTTTCTGTTTATTATTCAAGGCGAAGGTCGAGGCCACTTGACCCAAGCCATTTCGTTGGCTCAGTTGTTACAGGCCAACGGTCACGAAGTGGTGACTGGGCTGGTTGGAATCGGCAAAGGGCGGCAATTGCCTGCTTTCTTTTATGATTCGTTTCCCGCTGACATTCACCCTTTTGACAGCCCACACTTGATGATGGGAAAACGGGGGATTAGTTTTTCCAAAACAATTACGCACCATCTTTTTCGGATTCCTCTCTACGTCAAAAGCCTCAAAGCCATTCATGCCCACGTCCAACGTTACCAACCCGACGTCATCGTCAATTTTTACGATGTACTTGGTGGTTTGTACGCGCTCACCTATCGACCTGCGGTTCCGATTGTGGGTGTTGGGCACCATTATTTGTTCTTACGCAACGATTTTACATTTCCTGTCAAACGCAGCTTAGACCATTGGTTGTTAAAAATCAATACGCGCTTTACGGCGATGCGGGCTCAAAAACTGCTGGCTCTTTCGTTTTATCCCACTGCTATTCCTACCCACCACCGCATCGTGACCGTCCCGCCCCTTCTTCGTGGGGCGGTCAAAGCGCTAACGCCTACCCAAGAGCCCTTTTTTCTGGTCTATGTCACCTACGCCTCCATGAGTAAGACGGTGATTGACTGGCATTTACAACATCCTGATGTTCGTTTACACTGTTTTTGGGACCAACCCGACCACCGTTTTGACGAAACACTGACTTTTCATAAAGTGGATGGAGCTAAGTTTTTAGAGATGATGTCCCGTTGCACGGCTTTGGTGACTACTGCTGGGTTTGAATCGGTCTGTGAAGCTATCTACTTGGGAAAGCCCGCCCTGATGGTACCTGCGCACTACGAACAAGCCTGCAACGCGCTCGATGCGCAAGGGGCAGGCGCAGGGATTGCCGCCGAAGAATTTGACTTGTCGCTGCTCCTCGACTACCTTCCTAAGCACATTTCCCCGCAAGAACATTTTCAGCTGTGGTGTCATCAAACACCAACACTTTTTCTAACCCATTTAGAAGAAGTCGCGCTAGGGAAGCAGGTTTTGGAGGTTATTGCATCTGAATAAGTAGCGCGTCAACATCAATTCCTAACTCAGCTTCAAGCGCGGTGGCAAAGCTAAGGTTATCCTTATACGATTGGAGTGTTGTAAGGAAAAAAGCCTCGTCGCCACATAAATCTCGTAATTCACGAATACGGCTTACATGTTTCAGGCAATCTTCCGCAAATTCATTACAGTCCCATTTGAGAAATCGAATCAGGTTTTTAGCTTCTACGTCATCTTTGTCTGTTGCTTGAAATACCCCCGTTTCTTTTTGATAATAAATACGCTTGGCTATATCAGGGGAAGAAGGCGATAAAATGGGCAAAAAAGGCTCAATTTTTTTGGGTTTTCGGGAGTTGAACCACGGTAGTACAACGTACCAATTTTCATATCCATCATCGGGTGTGTCTTTCAGACGAGGGTCAAAATGCTCGATGTCCGTTTCATCCGTTACCTTAATAAAACGTTCTGAATAAGCACAAAAGCCCCGTTGCTCTTTCAAAATTTGGTACCGAATTTTAGGTCGGTCGCTTACTTTTTCGTAGCGATATGCTTCTTGCAGTAACGACGATTGAGGGTCTTTTTTAAGATACCGCATTGGCAAAATTGTATTCGTTCCCAATCCTCATAAACTCATCTAACATGCGACTTTTTTCTTCTTTATTCTCTGTCAGTTTAATCAGCGTTCGGAGTTCAATATAGCGTTCCCACTTTTTTACGCCTTCTTTCCCCAACAAACTTCTGACCCCAAAGTCTTTCGAAAGAATATCATTGGGATCGTCGCCCACAGGTACTGTTCCACGTCGTGCTCGAACATAGCCCTGCTCATCAAACTCTAACACAAAACGTTCATACGGTTCAAATTGCGCTGCAATGATGGGGTTATGAGTAGCCATAAAAATCTGAGTATTGTGCGTAATCCGTCGATATATATCTACTAAATCATACAAAAAATCAGGAAAGAGACTATTTTCTGGTTCATCCACCAACAAAAAACCGCGTTCAATAGGTCGGTTAAAATAGAGCGAATAAATATGACCTACTTTAAAGATGAAGTTACGAATACCCGTACTTAAATCATTGTAATTGATTCGCTCGCCCGTTGATTTCAGTTTGATATATGCTTTCAGATTATCTGTTAATTGGATGGGGTTGCTCGCCCCCGCTGCGTCAAACTCCAAACCTGCCTTTCCTAGTATTTCGTCCCAAAGCTTTGCCAGCGAATCCAGTATTTTGGGATGCTGCTGATCAAACATTTCTTTCACTTCACGAACCGTCCGATTTTGGTTTTCTTCTACGTTTTGAAATTCCAGAAAATCGTTATCTCGTTTTTTAAGATGATAAATGAGAGTTTTCCAGAAGTCCGTAATGGTTTCGTTGGAAACTATATGATTAGATGGAAATTGCTCAAATAATTTGAGTGAATCGTTTAAGTTTGTTTGAGGTACGTCTAAAAACTCTACCGTTTTTTCTAATTCTGCTGGACAAAAAATAGCTAAAGTGGGATTGAGCTGATTTATAGCATCTTCAATAACATAATCGTCTAAACTACTGTTACTTGTAAGTGCATATTGAAACTCTAAATCTGTTTTCCTGATTATCGTATGTATTTCCTCTTCCCAGCCCTTATAATCCTCTATGTTTTCATCAAAAAACGCTTTATTCTCTTGCGTAAACACAGCCCAAATACTCCTAGAGAGCGTTTCGTCTTGGAGTTTCAGATAGGTTAACGGTACATCATTTACAGTTTGAGCCGAAAAAAAATGGTTTATGGTATTTAACAATTTCGTCTTCCCCGTTCCATTACTACCAATAAAACACACCTTCTCCAATGGCTCGCCCGTTTCGGGGTGGGTCAAGTCGAGCTCAAAGTCTTTAAATTGGTGAAAATCTTTGATGATGATTTTGCAGATTTTCATTGAGTGAGTGGGTTTTGGAGGCTTTTATCTAATTTTGCAGCAATATTAAAAAAAACAACGAATAGTCCTGTATTTGTACAGTCCCCCAACAAGGGGTAGAGGGCTTAAAACAACCAAGTAAATGTTGAGCGAACAAGAACTCCTCCGCCGCCAAAAGCGCGAAGATTTGATGAAAATGGGGATTGACCCCTATCCTGCCGAATTATTTGAGGTAAACGCTACGGCAGCCGATATTCATAAAAATTACGAAAACGATAAGCTGAGTTATAAAAACATCTCTATTGCAGGCCGTTTGATGAGCTTCCGTATCATGGGAAGCGCGTCATTTGTTGAGTTACAAGACAGCACAGGCCGCGTTCAGCTGTATTTCCGTCGTGATGACCTTTGCCCAGGCGAAGACAAAACGCTTTATAATACTGTTTTCAAGAAATTGCTCGACATCGGTGATATCATCGGTGTAAAAGGCTACGTCTTCACCACTCAAACGGGCGAAATCTCGATTCACGTTGAGGAGTTTAAAATCCTGAACAAATCGCTTCGCCCACTTCCTGTGGTGAAAGAAGTAGATGGCAAAGTGTATGATGCGTTTTCGGATCCAGAACAACGTTTCCGTCAACGCTACGTGGATTTGATTGTGAACCCTCACGTCAAAGATATTTTTATCAAACGCGCTCGCATCATCAGCACCATGCGTCGGATTTTCGACGATAAGGGCTGGTTGGAAGTAGAAACGCCTATCCTCCAACCAATCCACGGGGGAGCAACGGCTCGTCCGTTTAAAACGCACCACAACACGCTCGATATGCCGTTGTACATGCGTATCGCCAACGAGCTTTACCTCAAGCGTCTCATTGTCGGTGGTTTTGACGGGGTGTATGAGTTCGGAAAAATGTTCCGCAACGAAGGCATGGACCGTACCCACAACCCAGAATTTACGTCGTTGGAGTTCTATGTGGCTTACAAAGATTACAATTGGATGATGGGAATTACCGAAGAAATTCTCGAAAAAGTAGCCATCGCCGTAAACGGTACCACCAAAGTTCAATCGTGGGGCAATGAAATCGAATTTGCGGGGCCTTACACGCGTTTGAGCATCTTTGAAGCCATCGAAAAATACACGGGCGTAAACGTAGAAGGCAAAACCGAAGCAGAACTCATCGCTCAGTGCAAAGAGTGGGGCATCGAAACCGACGCCACCATGGGCGTAGCCAAACTTATCGACGAGATTTTTGGGGCCAAAGTAGAAGGCAACTTGATTCAACCAACGTTTATCATCGACTACCCCGTCGAGATGTCACCATTGACCAAAAAGCACCGCAGCAAACCTGGTTTGGTGGAGCGTTTTGAGTTGTTTATCAACGGAAAAGAAGTGGCCAATGCGTATTCTGAGCTCAATGACCCTATCGACCAGCGCGAGCGTTTTGAGGAGCAGCTTCGTTTGGCCGAGCGCGGCGACGAAGAAGCGATGGCGATGGACGAGGACTTCATCCGTTCGCTCGAATACGGAATGCCGACTACTTCGGGAATTGGGATTGGTATCGACCGTTTGACGATGATGATGACCGACCAAACGAGCATTCAGGAAGTATTGTTCTTCCCACAAATGCGTCCAGAAAAGAAAGTAGAAATGGCCACCGAAGCCGATTACGTGGCGCAAGGTGTACCTGCGATTTGGGTACCTGCCCTCCAAAAAATGGGCTTCTTGACCATCGACGCCCTCAAAGCCGCCAACCCCAACAAGGTGTTCAACGACTTGGGCGGTCTCCGCAAGAAATTGAAAATCGACGCTCCTATGCCGAAAAAAGAAGACGTAGAGGCTTGGATTGGCTAAAATAGTGACAAAAAGCGGAGAACACTCTCCGCTTTTTTAGTTTTACCCCTACCCAATTTGGCACTCTACCGAATACCCATTATCTTGCCATAACATTTACATTTCACTGAAACTCAAAACCATTTCGCGATGAAAAAACTGTTATTGTCGTGCCTTGCACTACTTCCGTTTTTAGCCGTAGCCGACCCCGCTCCTTTCTCGGTCACGGGTGCTATCAAAGGCATAAAAGATCAAACTATTTACCTCCGTTACGGCAAATCCATCGATTCGTTGAAATCAGCGAATGGTGAGTTTACTTTTAAAGGACAGGTGGAAGACCTTACGACGGCCTACCTACGCGTGGGCAAAACGCAAACTTCGTTTTTCCTTGAAAAAAACGCTACGCTTACGTTGGCGGGCAACCTCGAAGAACTTGAAAATGCACGTGTTTCAGGAAACCGTATCAACGATGATTTGTCGCGTTATACTGCTTCTATTGCAGCACTTAACAACGAACGACGCCCCGTGATGGCGGCCTTGATGGATGCGTACCAAAAGAAGCAGCCTTACAAAGAATTTAACGAGCAAGTCGATAAAATTGACGAGCAGATTACGGAAAAAGCGAAGGAGTTTATCAAAACTAACCCTGAGTCGTTGGTAAGTGCGTGGTTGGTGCGTAGTCGTTTCTTCTACGGCGAAGACAGCGATTTGTCAAGCATGTACGGTTATTTAAAAGGCGACGCGCTCACGTCAAACTTTGCCAAAGATTTGAAGAAGAAAATTGACGTTAATGCCAAAACAGCCGTTGGACAAATGGCCATGGAGTTTACTCAAAACGATGTAAACGAAAAGCCTGTTTCGTTGTCATCATTAAAGGGGAAATACGTATTGGTTGATTTTTGGGCGTCATGGTGTGGCCCGTGCCGCCAAGAAAACCCGAATGTGGTAAAAGCATTCAACGCTTACAAAGACAAAGGATTTACGGTTTTAGGCGTATCACTTGATCAGAAAAAAGACCCGTGGCTCAAAGCCATCGAAAAAGACCAATTGACGTGGACGCACGTTTCGGACTTGAAATACTGGCAAAACGAAGTGGCGGTGCAATACGGCATCAATTCGATTCCTGCCAGCTTTTTGTTAGACCCGAACGGCAAAATCGTCGGCAAGAACTTACGAGGAGAAGCCCTGACCAAGAAATTGGCTGAGTTGATGCCTGATAAGGATGTTAAATAACAACACAGGGCGAGGCTAAAACCTCGCCTTTTTTATACCTTATGGAGCCCATTACGCAACTGTTAGAAATTAAGGAAATCATTGAAGAAACCCCCGATGCCAAAACCTTCGTATTGCAGCCAATGGATGGACGTCCGTTGGCGTACCAAGCGGGGCAGTTTTTGACATTTTTGTTTCAGGAACACGGGCATGAAGTTCGTCGTTCTTTTTCGCTTTCGTCGGCACCATCGGTGGACGCCCTTCCGTCGATTACGATTAAGCGCGTAGCCAATGGGCTTATTTCTCGTCCATTACTTGATTATAGTCGTGTGGGAGAAAGGTGGGAATGTCTTCCTCCTGCGGGGCGTTTTGTCCTTCCGACCCAGCCACCAAAACACGTTTTTTTATTGGCCGCGGGAAGCGGAATTACGCCGCTTTTTGCCCTTACCAAAGAGCTGTTGGCCAAACATCCATCAACCCAGATTACGTTGGTTTACAGCAATAAATCAGTAGAATCCACCATTTTTTACCATCAACTTACCGCTCTTCAAGCAGCGCACCCTACGCAATTAAAAGTTGTCTTTTTGTGGGGAAATGCCAAAAATCTGCGTTGGGCGCGCCTCAATGGTACATTATTGGAAGAAATTATTCAACAAACCCTCAACGGAGCACCTTTTTCAGACGCTCGCTTTTATGCCTGTGGGCCGTTCCATTATATGTTAATGGTCGAAATCAGTTTGTTGACGATGGGTTTTCACAAAGACCAGCTTCAGCGCGAGCACTTTGTGATTGAGTACAAACCTCCCACGCCTAAACAGTATCCTGCACAAACGATTTTGGCCAATTTTAGAGGAGCGCAACAAACAATTTCAGTTCGCGAAAACCAAACGTTACTGGATGCTGGTCTTCGAGCGGGCTGGCCATTGCCTTATACGTGTCGCGCAGGGCGATGTGGGGCGTGTATTGCGCTTTGTAACTCGGGAGAAGTGGAAATGGAATATAACGAAGTGTTGACCGATGAGGAGATTGCCAATGGCCAAGTGCTAAGCTGCATGGCACACCCCCTCACCGAAGGCGTTACTATTTCTTGGTAAAATTATACCCCAACTGTTTTATACATATCTGCTACCGTCGCTACTGCGTAGTCGATTTCGGCTTCGGTGTTGTATTTTCCAAACGAAAAACGAACGTTGCCGCGCTCGGGAGCGACTCCCAACGCCGACAATACGTGCGAACCTACCTCCGAACCGCTCGAACAGGCACTTCCGCCCGAAGCCGAAATCTTGGCAATGTCCAAGTTGAACAACAACATATCGTTGATGTCAGACGGTGGTAAGCTTACGTTCAAAACGGTATAGTTGCTCCGCTCAAGATTGGCTGAGTCGCCGTTGAAACGAACATCTTCTATTTTTTCGCGGAAGCCCGCAATCATTCGTTTTTTGAGGTTTTCTAAATGGGCACGGTGGGCGTCCATGTCGCGGTAGGCTATTTCCAAAGCTTTGGCTAATCCAACAATGCCATAAACATTTTCGGTGCCTCCGCGCATATTACGCTCTTGCGCTCCCCCGTGAACATAAGGCTGAATCCGTACATCGTTGACGTACAAGAATCCAACGCCTTTAGGGCCATTGAATTTATGGGCCGCCCCCACGACAAAATGAGTCTTTAAATTTTTCAAATCATGGCGCAAATGCCCCATGGTTTGTACCGTATCACTGTGAAAAATGGCGTTGTATTGCTCGCACAAATCACCCACTGCATTCAAATCCAACAAGTTGCCGATTTCATTGTTGCCGTGCATCAACGAAACCAACGAACGAGGGTTTGTCTTCAATAACTCTTCTAAGTGGTTTAAATCAACGTGCCCTTTTTCGTCGATGTTGACCATGCTCAATTTGATTTTTCCCGCTTTTGCCAAGTGCTCCAACGTATGCAAAACCGCGTGGTGCTCCAACGGTGACGTAATGGCATGGGTAAGGTGATAGGCTTCGACACTGCAAATGATGGCGGTGTTGTCGGCTTCGGTTCCTCCAGAAGTAAAAAACAGCTGAGAAGGAGAGGTATTGAGCAGGGCTGCGACGGTCTTGCGTGCTTGTTCAATCGCCGATTTTACAACGCGCCCGTGGCCATGAATCGACGACGGGTTGCCGTATTGCTCCGTAATCCAAGGGAGCATCGCTTCAATAACTTCCGCGTCGATAGGAGTGGTAGCGGCGTTGTCTAAATAAATACGGTCTGCAACTGAACGAATCATACAAAAAGAGATTAGTAAAGGTGGAAAAGCATAGTTGTTTCAACAACTATACGCAAAAATAAAGGGAATCTTTAAACCCAACAACCTACCGAGTCGATTGACTATTGGTTTTTAATTTCTCTTTGTCTTTATATTTTTTTGAAAATGAAGCCATTGAGAAACCGTACATCTGCTTTTCGTAGAAATATGCAAAATAAATCATTGCCCAATGAGCCAATTTCCAAATCCATAACATCTTCTAATGAAAGATAAGTTTCTAGGAATGAAGCACATTTTTAATCCCAGTGGCACACGCTTTTCGCCAAAATAGCCGCAATTTTGTGCAAAAAAATCTCCGTATGCCCGTCATTCACCGTTCGACTTATCCTGGCCCACCGCGTTATTTGTTCAATGGGCATTTGCAAACAGTCATTCCAAGCGTTTTTCGTAAAATCAAAGGGGTAGCGTATGAACGTGAGCGGCTGACGCTGTCCGACGGTGACTTTGTTGACCTCGACTGGCTCGATACGGGTAGCAAAAAGTTGGTGGTGCTCACCCACGGCCTTGAGGGCGACTCACATCGGCATTATGTAAAAGGAACGGCGAAGTTGTTTGCCCAACATGGCTGGGATGTGTTGGCGTGGAATTGCCGCTCGTGCAGTGGCGAGATGAATCGCGCTTTTAGGCTTTACAATCACGGAGAAACAGGCGACATTGCCGAGGTCATCAACCATGCGCTGCGCACCAAACACTACGAAAACGTTTCGCTCGTGGGGTATAGCATGGGCGGGAATATTTCGCTGAAGTACGTCGGTATCAGAAAAAACGATTTGCCTGACGTTGTGCGGGGAGTTGCGGCCTTTTCGGCGCCTACCAACTTAAAAACAAGCGCTCAGTTGTTAGATTTACCCCAAAATCGACTCTACCGCGAGCGATTCAAGAAAAAACTCCTCAAAAAAATCACGGAAAAGAATCGACTGTATCCCAACCGAATCGACCTAACCAAACTAAAAGACGTGAAGGTGTGGAAAGATTTTGACGATTATTTTTCGGCGCCCGTCAACGGTTACCGCGATGCAGATGATTTTTACGAACAGGCATCTGCCGCTCATTTTATTGAAAACGTCAGTATTCCAGTCCTCATTTGTAACGCCCAAAACGACCCCATTCTCAACGCCGACTGCGCGCCCAAGGCATTGGCGGAGAAAAACCCGTCTATTTTTGTAGAAACCCCCACCGAAGGTGGTCACGTTGGTTTTATGGTCGCCAACGACGAATTTTCGTGGGCCGAGCGTAGAGCCTTGGAGTTTTTGACTTATTCTACACTTTACACTATTTTATGAAAACCATAGACATAATTATCCAACACAAAGAACTATTTACCCCCACCAATATCACCTTCAGAACTGCTTTTTCTGTTAATCTTATTGATGTTTCTAGGTTCGAGTATGATAGACGTTTAATAGAAGTATTTAAAGAACTAGTGGTGAACTATAAAGAACTAGACGAGCTAACTGTGAATGAACACAAAAGTAAGTCTTATGAATTTGAAGCCGACCAATCGCTCTATTTAACATTAAAAGGGAAATTAAACGCAGAGACTCCAATTTTATTAATCCCATTCAAAATAACTTTTTCTAAAGAAGACACTGAATCTCTTTTTAAGAGAATAGAGCTAGAAGCAATAGAAAAATTCAGAGATAACCATCAAATGAAAGGCTTGGTAATTACAACCCCTATCAAATTTAGAGTACAAGAAATTACAAACCCAAATAATGACTGGCATTTTTACCCCCCAAGTTCTTTTAAGAATTTCAAATTTGAACAATTTTTATCATTAAAATACAGATTTACATTTGAAATGTATCCCGAAAATAGCTAACAATCAGCAAAAAAGAACTACCTATTCATTGCTGTGCGTCTGGTTGCTCACAACCAGACGCCCTTATACGAAGTCGTTATTCTACAATGTGTCCCACAAACTGGGCAGTATTGTCGATGATTTTGCCGCCGCGACGGTAGCCCAAGCCGCAGCCTTCCCCAGCCCAAAAAACACCTGCTTGGTAGCGCTTTCCGAGCGAATCGCGCGAAAATTCGACATATTCTTGATAGACTTTTTCGTAATCACCATAGTCACCGTCTGCCGACGAAACCACCGAGCCGTTGCTCTCAATGATGCGGACATTGGCTCCTTCTCGTCCAAAAAGTACCTTTTCTACGCTGGTTTTGTCCGTAAAAGGCTGCAATGAGGTAGGCAACAACAGCGGGTGATTGGGGTACAAATCCCAAAGTAATTTTAAAATGTATTTTGACTGAAAAAGCAAGGTATAGGCGGGGTTGATAATGACCGCTTTCCCGTTTTTAACAATACTTGTCAATAAGCCCGCCAATTCAGGTTCTTCGTAACCGATGTATTCCCACGGCACGAGTTTGAACCAAAAATCGAAGGACTCAAATTGTCCATTTTGACGATTTTGTCTAAAAATCCCTTCCGTAGGCGAAAACTCAATCTCGTCGATGTAGCTAAACTCCACGTCAAAGCCTGCTTCCCGCGCGGCTTCACCCAATACGGCCACGTTGGTATCATCTTCGGGGGCGTCGCGCATGGTCGAAAACAACAAGGTCGGATTTAAGTGACGATTGCGCTGACGAAGTTCCGAAAACTGCGACTTCAATGCCTCATAAACGTTGTTAAACTGTTTACTCTCGTCCATTTGGTTGGCCTTGAGGTGCGCCCATTGTACCACGGCCGTTTCGGGAATACAAGTAGCAGTATCGGCGTTAAACTCAATGAGTTTGATAGGCTCCCGCCCTACTCCACCTGCCAAATCGAATCGGCCATAAATGTGCCAATGGCGCTCATCTTCCCACGTCAGCTTGACCAATTCAATCAAATTTTCGGGAATACCCATTTCTTTCCAAAGCTGGCGGTCGATGGCGTGCTGGGCAGCTTCAGCATAAATTTCGTAGAGTTCGTTGGCAGCGTTGTAATACGCCTCGGCCTCGTACGACTTGATGGCTACCGCCTCGTTGGTCAGGTAGGGCAGCGTATCGGCCCCAAGCATCCAATCCCAACCTACGTTACGGAGTTGAGTTTCGGGGCTATTATTCAAATAATGTGTTCGTATCATGGTTGTTGTCAAAAAAATTATCCACCAAAACTGCGCCCTGAGCGACTGAAAAATCCACTACGGCTACTACTTGGCCGCGACGCCACGCTTTTGCGGTGGCTGTGATAGTTGTCGTGAATACCCGACGAACGCGAATACACCGACGAGTTGGCATACGCTCCCGAGCTGTACTGGCGTTCACGTTGTTCATTATAAAATTGAGATGAATTGTTACGCCCTAGCATATACCCCATTCCGCCCCAAAGTAGTGCGTTCGACAGCGAGCTACGGTGGTGATGGCTATGGTAATGATTAGGGTTGTTGTAATAATCCCGCGTTGTAGAGTCGGTTTTCACCAGTCTTTGTGCTTCTGCTACACTCAGGGTATCGCGGCGGCCGTCGAAGTAACGCACAATCGCCCCCGCTTCCGACGCATTTTTCACCTCTACTTCATCCGTGATTTTAAATTCACCCGGTTTCATTTCGGTAATGTAAGTTTTGACGGGGCGGCCTTTGTAAGGCACTTCTGTTTGTTCACGGTCATTGTCCGACGAACCGCCACAGCTTTGCAGCATCATCCCCCCATTCAATAAAGCCACCGACAAAGCAGCTCCTATCGTAATTTCTCGGACGGTTTTAATCACCGCCCCGTTTCGTTTAAGTGTCATATTAGTAAAGGTTGTAGTAATAATCAATTGGTTAAAATTAACATTTCATGGCCGAAAACAGTAATGCAAAGGTAAGGTAGTGATTATACGGTTCACAATCATTTTGGGATGAGCAGCAATTTCCAAGAACAGTCTCCTTGTGAAAAATGGATGAACGGCGTCAAACTATCTATTTTTAGCATTAAAAATACCTTTAAGAGTAGCTTCAAAAGGTTTTCACCCTATCTTTACGGCGTTTTTTAGTAAACTGTTAATTCACCAAAAATTCATATTCCTAATGAAAATTACCGTAGTAGGGGCAGGTGCAGTAGGTGCTACCTGTGCTGACAACATCGCCCGCCGCCAGTTGGCCCAAGAAGTAGTATTGCTCGACATCAAAGAAGGTTTGTCGGAAGGAAAAGCCCTCGATATGTTTCAAACAGCTACCTTGAACGGGTTTGATACAAAAATTACTGGTTCGACAGGTGACTATGAAAAAACAAAAGGTTCGGACGTAGTTGTGATTACTTCAGGGATTCCTCGCAAGCCAGGTATGACGCGCGAAGAACTTATCGGTATCAACGCTGGTATCGTAAAAGGCGTAGCAGAAAACATTTTGAAATACTCTCCTAAAGCCATCATCATCATCGTTTCTAACCCAATGGACACCATGACGTACTTGGCGTTCAAAGAGTTGGGCTTGCCTAAGAAGCGTATCATCGGTATGGGTGGTATCTTGGACAGCGCACGTTTCAAAACGTATTTGTCATTCGCTATGAATGCGTCACCTAACGACCTCCACGGAATGGTAATCGGTGGTCACGGTGATACTACCATGATTCCTTTGACTCGTTTGGCGACTTACAACGGTATTCCTGTGAGCCGTTTCTTGTCAGAAGAAAAATTGCAACAAGTAGCCGCTGACACCATGGTAGGTGGCGCTACTTTGACAAAATTAATCGGTACGTCGGCTTGGTACGCGCCAGGTGCGGCAGTAGCGACGTTGGTAGAAAGCATCGTTCGTGACCAAAAGCGTATTTTCCCTTGCTCGGTGTATCTCAATGGCGAGTATGGCCAAAAAGACATTTGCATGGGTGTACCAGTGGTAATCGGTGCAGGTGGTTGGGAAAAAATCATCAGCCTTCGTTTGAGCGAATCAGAAAAAGCTGCCTTTGCAAAATCAGCAGATGCTGTTCGTGCGATGAACAATGTGCTTACAACAATGTAATATTTCCTCTTTGGAGGAGAAAAATTGGGCGGAGTACTCGAAGTACTCCGCTTTTATTTTGGGTAAAGAAGGACTTTTTAGACCTTTGTATTGAAAAATTAAGATAGTTGTTCATGAAAAAAGGAATTGCTTATTCTCTCATTGTTTTGTTGACGTCGGTACTCGCAGGGCAAGCCCAAAACCGCCCCATGACCGAAGAAGACTATTACCGTATTGTTACCCTGCCTATCCCCGAAACAGTCCAATTGGAAGTGGGTGGATTGGCCGTCTTACCCGATGGACGTCTTGCTGCTTCTACGCGCCGTGGTGAAGTGTGGATGATTACAAATCCCTACCTTAAAGGTTCGGGCCAAGCTTCTTACAAACGTTTTGCCCACGGTCTCCACGAGCCACTTGGATTGTTGTACCGCCCCGATGGTTCATTTTTGTTATCTCAACGCGGCGAAATCACGCACCTTGTTGACTCAGATAACGATGGCGTTGCTGACATTTACGAATCGTTTTATAAATGGCCATTGTCTGGAAATTATCACGAATATTCGTACGGCCCAGTACAAGCACCCAACGGTGATTTGCTCGTCACGCTTAACCTCGACTGGATTGGCCGTGGCGCGAGTTTAGCCAAATGGCGCGGCTGGTTGCTGAAGTTCGACGATAAAGCAAACATGACCCCCATCGCCACGGGGCTTCGCTCTCCTGCGGGCTATGTTGCACTCCAAAACGGGGATATGTTTTATACCGAAAACCAAGGTGACTGGGTAGGTTCGGGGCGCATGACTCACCTCGAATCGGGTGATTTTGCGGGAAACCCCGCAGGTTTGCGCTGGAGCCAAGAGCCCGAATCACCTGTTAAGCTCAAGACAGAAGACATTCCTGATACGGGCGAGCCGCTTTACGAAGTAGCCAAGCGCGTTCCTGGATTGAAGGCTCCTGCCGTATGGTTTCCACACACATTGATGGGGATTTCTACCTCCGATATTCGTGAAGACATGACCAAAGGGGCATTTGGGCCTTTTGAAGGACAATTGTTTGTCGGCGACCAAGGGCACAGCAAAATCATGCGTGTTATGCTCGAAAAAGTAAAAGGACGCTGGCAAGGAATCTGTTTCCCCTTCCGCGAAGGATTCCAATCGGGAATTTTGAGAATGGTTTGGGGGCTTGATGGCTCTATGTTTGTCGGACAAACGAGCCGTGGCTGGTCAGCGACGGGAAAAGACAATTTTGGGATTCAACGCTTGGTTTGGACGGGTAAAACGCCGTTTGAAATGAAAACCGTGAAAGCTACTCCTGATGGTTTTGAGGTGGAATTTACCCTTCCTGTTGATAAGAAAACTGCCCAAGATGCGGCTTCGTATCAGTTCAATACCTTTACTTATAAATACCATCGCACTTACGGGAGCCCTATTATTCGTGCTTCTGAGCGGGTGATTAAGCACATTCAAGTCGCGGATAACGGCCTCAAGGCGCGTATTGTGTTAGACAGCCTCAAACTTGGTTACATCCACGAAATCAAGGCCGAAGGCATTCGTTCGGCGGCAGGTTTGCCACTCTTACACAATGTGGGTTATTATACCTTAAACGAAATTCCTGACGGCGAAAAAATCCCAACGTCGCAATGGAACGTGGTTGCTCCCGCCAAAATGGCCGATGCCAACGCCCACGCGGGTCATACCATGCCTGCGGCCACTACAACTACTCCTGCCAAGGCCAGCAATAGCCCCAAACGGATGATTGAACAGCCTGCGAATTGGAGCAATGGCCCTGACCAAGTGATTATTTTGGGCACAAAACCTGGGTTGAAGTTCGATATTACGGATGTTCAGGTGAAAGCTGGAAGTAAAATCAAGTGGGTTTTCAACAACAACGACGACATGCTTCACAACTGCGTCCTTGTAAAACCTGGTACCGCCAATCCAACGGGCGAAGCGGCGATTAAACTCGGACTCAAAGGCTCTGACCTGCAATACGTTCCTAAATCAGCGAATGTATTGTTTCACACCAACATTCTCCAGCCAGAAACCAGCGAAACCATTTATTTCGTAGCTCCTTCTGAGCCTGGCGATTACACTTTCCTTTGTACTTTTCCAGGACACCATACCTTGATGCAAGGTAAAATGAAAGTGGTGAAGTAAAGGATAAAAAAAGAGAGGTTCCAAGTTTGTTTGATTAACCTTGGAACCTCTCATCAAAATCAGAACGGAAAATACTTACTGTGGACGGTAGCGGTTTCCTACTTCTAGCGGCGTAAAATCCTTAAAGGTATTGCCAATTGCCTTGTCAGTCGCTTCCTTTTTATTCTCCCAACCCGCATCCAAATCAAGCGTTACCAAGCCTTTAATGGCCAAAGCCGCCCTAAATTCGTCACGTTTTTTAGCATAATCGTTTTGACGACGGGCTGCTTTCAGCGCAAACTCCCGCGCAAAAACATCACCTTTGTTCTGAATCTCTATTTTCTTTTCCAATACATAATTATAACGATCGAGCAAATCGCGCAATGGTTTTCCAATTACCTCCGCCGCTTCCAGTGCCCCAATCGTGGCAATGGTCGTTCCGCCAATCGCCGTTACAATGGTTTTGGTCTGTGCCGTTTTTATTAACGCAGGCGACAAACCCGTAGTAGCCCCCAAAGACGCATTGACCATCGAGCGGTTCTTCTTTCCTTTTTTGGCTTTTAAGTACGCTCTTTTGAGTTCTTGCTCTTTTTCAGAAAGTTGCGTCACTAAGTTCCACGCCTCCACCAATGAATTTCGGTACAAGGCATACAACTGACGATCTCGCTCAATTTCGTTGACCGCATTCTGGATTGTAAACCGAATCTTCTGCTCTTTTCGATTTTGCTCTTTATCCAACACAAAAAAGTTGATGTAGAACGTCAACGAATCGTGCGGATCTTTTACAAAATCATAGGTAGGCGTCCAGATGAATTCGTATTGGTTATTGGTATTTTTCACCAACGCTTTGGAAGGTACGTCGGGGTTATCTGTCACAAAATCAAAGGCTTCAATGTCATCGTCACCGTTAGGATCTGACAAAAAGAACTTCAAATTAATAGTCGTATTTTCCTTGGCCTTGAAGGCATCTCCTTTCGGAATTTGAATAATATCGGGCGGCAAATCCATTTGAGTCGCCTCTAATTTGAGTCGTCCCTTGGCCCGCGCTTTGCTTGGTTGATCTTCTACGTAAAAGTCGATGTAGATGGGCTTATTTTTCAAGCTGTTGAATTGCGTCATCGAAGGATGCCACGTCAATTCGCCCGCTGCCGATAGCTTGGCACCTTCGGGCAGGGTTTCTGTGACGGGAATAATCGCGAGCGGGTCATTGTCTTCATCCTTCAACGCATTGGCATCAATTTGGTAAATGTTCTGCGTGCGGTTCTGGACGTAAAACGGCTTCAAAATATCAATTTGTGGTGGCCGATTGACGTGAATGACCCTCAAATCAAACGAACGCGTTGCCGTTTCATTATAGCCATTTTTTGCTTCTACAATCAGCTGTATCGACTTTTGCGTGTTGGTACGGTCGGCCAAATCATACGATGGCACCCACTCAAAATACCCCGTCGAGTCAAACTTCATGTCATCGAGTAAGCCCTGTTTTACCGTGAAGTGAAGCAACGAATCCGACTTCCCCCCTAGGGCTTTTAGGCGAAACTCAATACGACTTCCTTCATGCACCACGTTCCAGTTTGGCTCATTAGGCAGCTCAATGTGGAAATTAGAGCGGTTGTCTTGGGCGCATACGATTGTCTGAAAATGAATAAATAACAGGAAAAAGAAATGAATGGAATATCTCATGGTAGCTTCAAAATCTCATCTGATTGAATTAAACGCAAAATTACACCAATGATTTTACGTCTTTTCAAATAATTGTTTTATTTCTATACTTATCCAAGAAAAACTTAAATCATACCAACGTTTAATTGCATATTTTCAAGAACCTTGTTTTCACTCGCCAATTTATTCTACTTATTTATTTAATTACTTCTTTGTTACGAAATCAGGCCCTTTTGTTCTTTAAATACTTCAAAAAAATCATGCACCGCCTCTACCTACTGCTACATATCGTCATTTTTTCACTGCCTTTTCCACTCGCCGCCCAACGCGCGCGCGACTTGGGAGTTCGTATCGGAGTGCTTCCTACGGGCAAACTAAATGCCATTACCGACGTAAATGGCGTCAAAGTAGGACATACAACGCTGGTCGTAGGTGATAGCGTCCGAACGGGAGTTACGGCTATTTTACCCCACGACGGCAACCTTTTTCAACAAAAAGTACCCGCTGCAATTGAGTTGGGAAATGGCTTTGGCAAATTGGCGGGCTACAGCCAAGTCGCGGAGTTGGGCAACCTCGAAACGCCCATCGTTCTGACCAACACTTTGAGCGTCCCCGCTGGCAGTGCCGCCTTGGTGGATTGGACGTTGCAACAAAAAGGAAACGAAAATGTCCGCTCGGTCAACCCTGTCGTCGGTGAGACCAACGATAGTTACTTAAATGACATACGAGGTCGCCACGTAAAAACCTCCGATGTCCTTCAAGCCATCCAACGCGCCACTACTACCAACCAAGAAGAAGGCTGCGTGGGAGCAGGAACGGGTACGGTGTGCTTTGGCTGGAAAGGGGGAATTGGGACGTCATCACGTAAGCTTCCCCAAAAACTGGGAGGTTATACGGTGGGCGTTTTGGTACAAACCAATTTTGGCGGGGTTTTGGAAGTGGCAGGCGCACCCGTCGGCGTGGAGCTGGGCAAGTATTCGTTCAAAGAAACCCTCGACAAATCGGGTGATGGCTCTTGCATGATTGTGGTAGCTACCGATGCGCCCTTGGACGCTCGAAACCTGAAACGCTTGGCAAAACGTGCCTTATTGGGATTGGGCAAAACAGGGGGAATTATGGCCAACGGCAGCGGCGACTACGTCATTGCATTTTCCACAGCGTATCGGATTCCACACGAATCTAGCTCTCCGCTCGAAACTTATCCTCTCCTGCGCAACGACGACACCTCGCCGTTGTTTCTAGCCGCGATGGAAGCGACGGAAGAGGCCATCATCAATTCGTTGTTCATGGCCCAAACGACCAAAGGCCACCAAGGGCATACCATTGAGCGGCTTCCTGTGTCTAAAACGTTGGAGATTTTAAAGAAATATGGCAAGGCAAAGTAATGTCGAGTGCAAAGTGCAGAATGTCGAATTTTTCACCGTGCTGAGGGTTGCTCACAACCCGACTGATAGAATGTCGAGTGCAGAGTGCAGAATGTCGAATTTTTCACTGTGCTGAGGGTTGCTTACCGTGCTGAGGGTTGCTCACAACCCGACTGATAGAATGTCGAGTGCAGAATGTCGAATTTTTCACCGTGCTGAGGGTTGCTTACCGTGCTGAGGGTTGCTCACAACCCGACTGATAGCAAACTGGAAACCCGAAACCCAAAACTGCCAACCCGAAACAGACACCCACTAACGGCGCTCTGGTTGTTGTTCGAGGTTAAATAAGTCATTCAACACATCAATCAACGTCTCGGCTTCGCCGCGTTTACAAGCTGCTTTTAATTGAAGAACGGGCAGCTTAATGATTTTTTGCATCATGCTCGACGTAATCTTGTCAATTTTTGTGGCTTCGTCCTCGCTCAAGTTTTTCATAAAACGCGCCATTTCCTCTTGACGAATCTGCTCAAGGGCATTTTTTAGCTTTTGAATCGTTGGCGATACCACCATTTCTTTTGACCAATCGCTAAACTCTTCCAATGCTTGGTCAATAATCGTATGTACTTGCGGCACTGATGCCAAACGACGGTCGAGCGCTTCGTTGGCTTTGGCCTGAATATTGTCGATGTTATACACAATTACCCCAGGTACTTGCTCGGCATCAGCAGACACGCTGCGAGGCACCGACAAATCAACCACGTATTTGAACGAGTGAAGTGGTTTCTTTTGAAGAAGCGCTTTGTTGATAAAAGGTTCATCGCGCAGAATCGACGAAATCACTACGTCTGCTTTGAGGATTTCCTCTTCCACATTCTCAAAATCAGCCACGCCAAAACCCAACTCATTGGCCAGCTGCTCCGCTTTAGCCCGAGTACGGTTGATGACGGTGATATTTGTGTATTCTTTTTCTTTCAAATTGCGACAAACGTCGGTTCCAATTTCCCCAACTCCCAACACCAAAATCGACGGATTGGCTTTCAACGCCGTTGCGTGTTCGATTAGCTCTACTGCCACGTACGACGTAGAAGCAGCACCATCGCGGAAAGAAGTTTCTTGGGCAACGCGCTTGTTGGCAAAGAAAATAGTGTGAAGCAAACGGTGTAAAAACGGCCCTGCCATACCCAAATCAACCGACCACTGATACGCGTGTTTTACTTGGTTCGGAATTTGCATATCGCCTACCACTTGCGAGTGCAGCCCCGTGGCTACTTCAAACAAGTGGCGAGCCGCTTGGTTCTGATCAGTATAGTCTATGAAATAAGGGAGATAGGCTTCGGTATTGGTCAGCCCTTTTTGAATAAGCAGTAATTTGGCAATATCAACGTTACAGTTGGCCGCTGCATTGTAATAAATTTCGGTACGGTTACAAGTCGAAACCACCAAAATATCTGTCCCACCGAAGAACTCTTGCACTTTGAGCATCAAGCCTTTCGCTTCATCTTCATTTAATGCAATTTGCTCACGAATCTCTAGTGGGGCTGTTTTATACGAAATGCCAACGCTTCTAAACTGTAAATATTCCATGTCACTTGCCAGAAAAAAGTTCACAAAGTTACCTCAAACAACGCGTTTTGAAGAATTAAAATCCGAGTAAAAAATAATTTAGAATGAGTATAAACTACTAAAAGAAGTTACACCGCAATTAGAACCATTTTTAAAATTCAAAAGATGACTTTATACGGGTTGTGAAACTGATTTTTGTCATATTTTGGATAGTCATCAAAAACTTTTTCCTTTGACAGCCCAATTCACAAGGTATATGTTTACTTTTTGATTTTTCGTTCAATATTACATACGACTTACAAAAGCAATTAGATGCTTGTGTTGTACTTATTTTACAAAAAAAATTTCGGTATCCCCCATGAAATTTCCAACGATAGACATTTACAGCCAAAAAAACGTGTACCAATTATTTATTGGTGTCAACTTGGCGCTTATCGGTATCGCTTCGATTTTTTATACCTACAACATCGTTGACAACCTCGATACCCGCGAACACCGACAGCTCGCTATCTTTGCCCAACTTATTGAATACCAAGCCAATCACCCCGACTTAACCGAAGATTACACCAAACTTTTCGAAATCGTTAGGGAAAATATCAAACAAAGCCGAATCCCTACGGTATTGGTCAGTGAAGACATGCAACCCCAAGGCGACATCAATCTCGACATTCCCAGCAACGCTTCGGAAGCCGAGCACACCCGACTTTTGAAGGAAGCCTTTGAAGAAATGAAAGAGGAAAATCCTCCTATTGTGGTTGACGTCATGGGGACAAAACAATACATCTATTACAGCGACTCCCCCTTGTTGGTACAAATGCGCTATTACCCCTATGCCCAGCTTCTAAGCTTACTCGTGTTGGCATTTTTGGCATACCTCATTTTCAGTTCATCAAGGGCTGCCGAACAAAACCGCGTATGGGTAGGGCTCGCTAAGGAAACTGCTCACCAGCTAGGCACGCCCATTGCGTCGCTGATGGGCTGGGTGTCGTTTTTCCGAACCGACCCCGACCGCTATCCAGAAGAATACACCCGCGAAATTGAGAAAGACATCAACCGACTCGAAATGATTACGGCCCGTTTCTCCAGCATCGGTTCGGCACCTACCATGAAGTACGAAAAGATGGTAGAAGTCGTTGGCCCATTCTTAGACTACCTCAAGCGGCGTATTTCCACAAAAGTCAAACTACAGTTTATCAATGAGTTAGACCCCGAGCGCTCGATGTACCTCAACCGCAACCTTTTTGAATGGGTAGTAGAAAATATTTGTAAAAACGCCGTCGATGCCATGACGGGCGCAGGCGAGCTCAACGTCCGAATGTTTGCCCTCAATAAACAGGAAGTCGCTATCGACATCAGTGACACGGGAAAAGGGATTCCGCGCGGCAGTTGGCAAAAAGTTTTTAAACCTGGCGTAAGTACCAAAAAACGAGGCTGGGGGCTAGGTTTGACGCTGGCCAAACGGATTGTAGAGGAATACCACGGCGGAAAATTATACGTCAAATCTTCCGAAGTAGGTAAAGGCACCACCTTCCGAATCATATTACGAAGGTGACGGCTTATTCCGTCGCTGGGCCTTCATCTCGCGTTTCTTTCTCTATCTTTTCTTGGGCTATTTGCTCTTCTTCCGCTGTCGGTTGCGGCTCGTCGTGTACCAGCGCCGCCTTGGGTTCATACTGTAATTTTATATACATCGGAAAATGATCCGAACCACTGTTCTGAAGGCGGGCTACTTTGATAAGCGTAAAATCGGTAGAACAAAAAACGTGGTCGAGCGGAAAACGCAAAAAGGGAATTTTGGCATGGAAGGTATTGAAGAAACCTCTGCCACGGCGCGGGTCGAGTAAACCGCTCATTTTCTGAAACAAATCAGTGGTGTAACTCCACGCTACATCGTTCAGATCCCCGCAAACAACAACAGGATTTTTGCTTGTTTTCGCAAGTTCGGCGATGAGCAACAACTCCTTGTCTCGCTCCGTAGAGCGGGGGTTTTCTTGCGGAACGGGCGGGGTAGGGTGAATACAAAACAACTGTATTTCTTCTCCTGACCGAAGTTGTATGTTGGCATGAATTGAAGGAATACCTTCTTCGACCAAATAATGCACCTTTGCGTTAAGCAGCGGCAGTTTGGAGTAAAGAAGCATTCCGTAGGTATTTTCCAGCGGAACATGTACTAGATGCGGGTATTTTTCTTCCAACGAGCGCACATTTTCTTGCCACCACAAGTCTGTCTCCGCCAATAAAATAATGTCGGAGTCCACCTTTTGGGCAAGTTTAAGAAAACGACTGGCATTGCGGTTATACTGATACACATTCCACATCATCATGCTCAGGGTACGGTCGGCATTGATGATACGCGTTTTTATCAATTGTTTTGGGGCAAAAGGCGTAAACGGATACACTTGCCAAGCCAAATACCCCAGCATGGCGACGAGTGACACAACCACTCCCCAATCCAACCACGACGCCACCGACATAACGGCCACGTACCACCCAAGTACCACTAGCCCAAGGAAAAATTTCTGTAAACGAGGGAATTCTACTACCCGAAAAGTCCAATAATCACTTCGGACAAACGGAAGCAGGGTTGCTAAGAGCAGGAAGCTCGCCGATAGTTGTAAATAGAGTTTCAAGCGGTAGGAGTGGTAACTTTTACAAGGTTACTAACAAAATACTGCTAAATCAACAGTCACCCTCCTTAATTTGTTTGTTATGATTTGGATTTATAATACTCCGATTTATAGGGCAAACTCGTTTTCGCACAACAATTTTGAATAAAATAGCGCATTTCTATAAAAAATATCCAAAATAGAGATAACTGAATTTTGGCTTTCAGAAAACAAACGCCTAATTTTGCGGCCTGAAAGGATGAGTTAATAGTTATCCGCGTATCCGTTGAGTGGAATTCCTTCAAAATTAGCGGGTAACGATAACATTAACGGACAACCGCAGCGGCGGAACGCAAACAACTAATAACGCTTATTTAACAAATAATGGCAAACACAACAAGCATAGGCAAAGTAACGCAGGTGATTGGCCCCGTTGTGGACGTGAGTTTTGAAGGGGAAGGCAATCGCTTACCAGCTATCCTTGACGCTTTGGCAGTAACCAAGCCCAACGGACAAACGGTAGTTTTGGAATGTCAGCAGCACCTTGGCGAAGACCGCGTGCGCACCATCGCGATGGATAGTACAGAAGGTATCCAACGTGGCATGGAAGTAACAAACATGGGTGGCCCCATCTTGATGCCCATCGGCGACGATATCAAAGGCCGTCTATTTAACGTAGTAGGTGATCCTATCGACGGACTAAAGCCTGTTGATAAGTCAAACGGACTTTCGATTCACCGCGCTGCTCCTAAGTTTGAGGATTTGGCAACTGCTACCGAAGTACTTTATACAGGTATCAAAGTAATCGACTTGTTGGCTCCTTACGTAAAAGGGGGTAAAATCGGTCTCTTTGGTGGTGCGGGTGTAGGTAAAACCGTATTGATTCAAGAGCTTATCAACAACATTGCAAAGGCATACGCAGGTTTGTCGGTATTTGCAGGGGTGGGTGAGCGTACACGTGAAGGAAACGACCTTATGCGTGAAATGATTGAAGCTGGTATCATGAAATACGGAGAAGGCTTCAAACACAGCATGGAAGAAGGTGGCTGGGATTTGAGCAAAGTTGATTACGACGTACTCAAAGATTCTCAAGCGACGTTCGTGTTTGGTCAGATGAACGAACCTCCAGGAGCGCGTGCTCGTGTGGCATTGTCAGGTTTGACAATCGCTGAGTACTTCCGTGACGGAGATGGTACAGGCCAAGGTCGCGATATTCTTTTCTTTATTGATAACATCTTCCGCTTTACACAAGCAGGTTCTGAGGTATCAGCCCTTTTGGGACGTATGCCATCAGCGGTAGGTTACCAACCTACACTTGCTACGGAAATGGGTGCCATGCAAGAGCGTATCACGTCAACAAAACGTGGTTCAATTACATCAGTACAGGCCGTTTACGTACCTGCCGATGACTTGACTGACCCTGCTCCAGCAACGACATTTGCCCACTTGGATGCAACAACGGTATTGAGCCGTAAAATTGCTGAGTTGGGTATCTATCCTGCGGTGGATCCACTAGATTCTACAAGCCGTATTCTTTCGGCCGAAACCCTTGGTGATGCCCACTACAACTGTGCGCAGCGCGTAAAACAAATCTTGCAACGTTACAAAGAATTGCAAGACATCATCGCCATCTTGGGTATGGAAGAATTGTCGGAAGAAGATAAGCAAACGGTAAACCGCGCTCGTCGTGTGCAACGTTTCTTGTCACAACCGTTCTTCGTAGCAGAGCAGTTTACAGGTTTGAAAGGTGTATTGGTTGATATCAACGATACCATCAAAGGCTTTAATCAAATCATCGACGGGGCTTACGACCACCTTCCTGAATCGGCCTTCAACTTGGTTGGTACCATCGAAGATGCTATCGAAAAAGGTGAGCGTTTGTTGAAAGAAGCTGCGGGAAAATAATTTGAAAATGAGTTGATTTGAAAATTTGGAAATAGAGCGTTTATCTTTCAAATTTTCAAATTTTCAAATTGATACACTATGACACTAGAAATCATCACTCCCGACAAAAAAGTCTTTTCAGGTGAGGCTACTGCGGTAACATTTCCTGGTACGGAAGGTCAGTTTCAAATTTTGAACAACCACGCCGCGCTTGTAAGTACACTTGGAAAAGGCAGTATCATCATTGAAGGTAACGGCAAAGAAACCTTTACCGTAGATGGTGGTGTGGTAGAAGTATTAAATAATAAAGTATTGGTGTTGGCGGAAGCAATTTTGTAAACATCACTTTGTAACATACGCTAAAGCGCGAGGCAACCTGTCTCGCGCTTTTTGTTTTTCCACCTTCCCGAAAGTTTGGTTACCTTCCCGAAAGTTTTAGAACTTTCGGGAAGGTGAAGAGGTTTTCCCGTATCTTCGCCATAAATACTTGAAGAACATGGCATTTCTATCTCGGTTGGGTTTATATCTACTTTTAGCAGGTTTTGGGCTGTGGCTATACACCCTTACCCTCAATGAATTTACCCTCACTCCTACCCTGATTTCTTCCCACCTCAAACCCGAACACCAAACTACTCTGGGGGTACGTTTGCAGCCTTTGGTTCACAAAACCTTTCAATCGGGTTGGGAGTTTACGTATGCCTTTGATACCATTCTCAATAACCTTAACAATGAATACCGCACTGCCCAACAATGGGACAAAGTCATCTACGATGAGTACAGCTTCGCCATAACCAAAGCCGCCGCTTCAGGTTCGCTCAAACAGCAGCCTTGGTTATGGTTTGGGCTCACGTTTGGGCTGATTATCGTTGGCGCTCTCTTGTTTATTCTTCCCGCACTCACCCAATTGGCAGGCAATAAAAACAACGGTATTTTTCATGATGCTTCAACCAACCGTGGGTGGATTGCCAAAATTATCGGCGCCTTTCTTATTCTTTTTTACATTACGCTGTATTATTATCCTCAATACTTAGCCAACTGGACAATGCTCGTTGACCCCATCAGCAAGGCACTCAACGGAGCAGAAGCGAGTCGGTGGTTTTTGTATGGGTTTATTTATACGGTTTGTGTCTTGGTCATGGGGGTAAGAATGGCCATCAAATACCGCCACAATCGCTACCAGCAAGTGCGGACGGCATCAGTAGTATTTTTTCAAACAGCCGTTGCCTTTCTCCTACCCGAAATCTTGGTGAGTCTCAACAAACCTTACTTCGATTTCAAAAATATTTGGCCGCTTGATTACGACTTTTTCTTCGACTATAACCTCAATAGCCTTCTCCAAAGCGGGAATTTAGGCATTTTTATGTTGGTTTGGGGCATTGCGTTGTTCGTTGTAGGGGTGCCTATTTTGACTTACTTTTTTGGGAAACGCTGGTATTGTTCGTGGGTATGTGGCTGCGGCGGCTTGGCCGAAACCCTCGGTGATCCTTATCGACAACTTTCGGATAAATCTTTGGCGGCCTGGAAAATCGAGCGTTACCTGATTCATGCAGTCTTGGGTGCTGCCGTTGTGATGACGGCCATGGTTTTATACACCTACTTTAGCGGTTCTTCCTCCGTACTTTTTATTGATAGCTACAGCGTACGCTCGTTGTATGGTTTTTGGATAGGGGGGATTTTTGCGGGTGTTGTCGGAACGGGTTTATACCCAATGATGGGCAACCGCGTTTGGTGCCGTTTTGGGTGTCCGTTGGCGGCGTACCTTGGCATGTGGCAGCGGAAGAAATCACGTTTTCGCATTACGACCAACGGCGGTCAGTGTATCTCTTGCGGCAATTGTTCGACCTACTGCGAAATGGGTATCGACGTGCGCGCTTACGCTCAACGCGGTCAAGACATCGTGCGGTCGTCGTGTGTAGGATGTGGCATTTGTTCAGCCGTTTGCCCGCGTGGTGTTCTCAACCTAGAAAATGCTTCTGAAAACTCTCGGGTTATGGTCGCTCCTGAGGTTTTACTTGGCAATAAGTAGTAAAAGTACGTGGGAAGAACTTGGCAAACCGACCACAACTATGGCCCAGTTTGCCAAAAATGTCAACTAAAATCCATAACGAACTCCCGCGCCTACACCCATGAGTTGAGGACGAGCTTGGAAAGCGGCATTGGCTCGGGTTGCTGAACCCACCGACCGCTGATAATTCCCTGAAAGCAAAGTTGTCCAGCGCTTATTGACTTTATATTGAAGGCGCATACCTGTAGTAGCCGCAAACGATAAGCGGCGGTAAGGACTGTCGTTGCCACTGACCGTCACGGTGTTATCCTGCCCCGTTTGGAAAGAGTTTTTCAAGAAAATGTTATTGATAACTCCGCCCAAAAGCCACAATGAAAACTTACGTTTGGGTTTAATAAGCGCAAAACCTGTTTGAACTGGCACTTGAACAAACTGATATGAGTTGCTAATATCCTGCGTAGTAGATAAGGTTTGGACGAGTGATTTGTCCGAGCCAATCGTCGCAAAATCATAACGAGGGACGTTATTATCGCTCAAATTAACAGCGCTTTCAAGGCTGTTAATATAGCTGTTGCTCAACGTACTAAACGCATTCACACCTTGGTAAATAGAGTTACCTTGAAGGTAGTTGATTCCGCTTTCCAACGACCAACGTGAGGATAACTGCACTCCCCCTTGCCACTGGAACGCGTAAGAAAGGGCCGAACGGTTAGTACCTGAAGAAGCACGTGCGGAGTTGTTGAAAGATGCCGATACATTGTTATATAGGGGCGTATTGCTCGCCGCCAGTAGTCCTCGCCCTCCTATTTCAACCCCTGCATTGTAGCTTGCTGGCATCACCCCCACCGACGCCCAATATTCTTTAGGCAACTGTTTAGGCTTTACAAAATCAATAGGTTCAGAAGGGACAGCCACCCAAGGTTGGCGTTTTGGATGCCCTAATAACTGCCGCATTTGTTTATTTTCTAAAAATGCCAATGTCATTTCTGGGCTTACTTTTGTTGCTGATGGAGCAGCAATCTGCCCTCCTTCTGACAAAGCTGCCACTGGTATTTCGGCTGAAGTCCCCCCTTTCGCACTCATTTTTTCTCCGCTGCTGGGCGTTGCGTTTTGGGTCGTTACCGAAGCTATTGTTTGTTCAGAAAAAGGCGGAATCAAAGCTGGTGTAGCAGGCCGTTTCGATTCTTGTCTCGCAGCTCTTACTTTTTGGGTTCCATTTCTTTTAGATGAAGTAGCCACAAGCCGAGAGGCTTCTCCCAACAAAGGTGCAGCAGCGACTTGTTCTTTTTCCCGTGTCACTTTCGTTGAAGTCTCTGCGGCGACCTCAGGCCCAGTAGATTCGCTCTTGGTAGCCAAACTTGTTTTTGGCTCATTTTGGTTGGCTGGCAGCACACTTAGGCTTTCTGATTTAGTGACCTCTACAGCACGTGGTTGTTGAGCCAATTCCGTCGAAGCGGCCCCTGATTTTTCGGGAAGGTTGGTTTTTAGCCACCATCCACCCACGGCCAAAAGCAATGCGGTAACACTCGCCGCAGCCACCCAGCGGAGCTGCTGTGTCCGTTGCCAGAAAGGAATCACCATGACGCGCTCTTCTTCCTCCTCATCTAAGCGCGCCTCTATGCGCTCCCACAAAGCGGGTGGGGGCGTCTCAGAAGCGTCGTCGAAACGTCGCCGCCATTCGTTTTCAAATGTATGTTCTTCCGAAGAAGCCATGTTGGTTGTAGTATTCAATTGATGTACAAACTCTTTGTTTTTTTCCCACACTTCTTTTTCGCTCTACGAAGAGTTCGTATTGTTTGTTTCTAAAATCTTGGCTTGTAAAAGCTGCTTTGCCCGAGCGTATTGCGATTTGGAGGTACCTTCCGAAATTCCCAACATTTGGGCAATTTCGTTGTGTTGGTAACCTTCAATGGCATACAGATTAAAGACTGACTGACATCCCGCAGGCAGCTCACGCACCATGCCCAGGAGTTGCTGGTATTCCATGCCCGAAACGGTCGTTTCGCCCTCCGAAACCGCATCGGCATAGTCGTCCACATCGGCTTGGTCTAAATAGGCTTTTTCTTTCCGTAAATACGAAATCGACGTATTTATCATGATTCGCTTTATCCATGCCTCCAACGGACAATCGTAACGAAAGGTGTGTATTTGCGTAAAAACTTTCACAAATGCTTCTTGAAGTACGTCTTCGGCCTCGAAACGGCTACGGGTATAGCGCTGACAGACCGCAAACATCCGTCCAGCGAAGCGCTCATAGAGCGTTCGTTGGGCAATGCGGTCTTTATTTCGACACCCCTCAACTAGCGTACGTTCATCTTTCATGCAATCCGTTCTGACTTTATGACGCTATAGAAGCTAAAATGGTTGGAATCTACTTCAAAGTTTTTGTTTTGGGACACGAAGGGTCGGGTTTTGAGAAACCCTCAGCACACAAAATCGGGTTGTGAGCAACCCTCAGCACCTCACACGGGCACTTTACTTTACTAAGTCCAGCGCGTTTTTTACGCGAAGTTCGAGGGCATCCCAATCTTTCTTTTGGAGAATTTCGGGGGTAAGTAGGCGTGAGCCAATCCCTACTGCATCTGCGCCCGCGCCAAACCACGTACTCAGGCTTTCTTCAGTTGGTTCTACTCCGCCAGTCACGAGTACGGTCGTCCACGGCATGGGTGCTTTTAGGGCTTTTACAAACGAAGGCCCAAGCGTATCGCCTGGAAACAATTTGATGATTTCTACGCCCCATGACTCTGCCGTTGAGATTTCGGTCAACGTAGCACAGCCTGGCAAATAACCTATTTTTCGGAGGTTGCACACTTTGGCAACGTCGGCATCGAAACTTGGGCTGACGATAAAATTGGCGCCTAGCTGTAAGTACAACGCCGCCGTGGCAGGGTCGATGATGGTTCCTACCCCCAAAATCAAATCGGGATAATCGGTACGGGCTGTTTTTACCAACTCCGCAAATAATTCATGGGCAAAATCTCCACGGTTGGTCAGTTCAAAAACCCGAATTCCTGCTTTGTAACAAGCGCTCAGGACATTTTTGCAAACATCAAGGTCTTGGCTGCTGAAAAGTGGAACAATAGGAACATCGAGTAAGGTTTGATATACGTGAAGACGAGAAAAACGAGCCATGTGTAGATAGTTTTTTGAGAAATCGCAATTTGGTTAACTTTTTCAGAACAATTTACGGTGAGTTTTGAGTTACATTTAAAAATATTTTCTCCAAAACTCTATGATTACCATTGTTGTGGGTACAAATCGCCGCCGTTCTAAATCGAAGCAGGTGGCTACTTTTTACCAAACCCTGCTTTCTGAACTCCATACCGAAAGTCAGATTTTAGATATTGCAGACCTTCCCGATGATTTCATTCGATCGGCTTTGTACGAAAACAACGGCAAAAATGAGTCTTTTAATGTATATCGCCAACTAATGAAGGAATCTGATAAATATGTTTTCATTGTCCCCGAGTACAACGGTTCTTTTCCTGGGGCGCTAAAAGTATTTATCGACGGGCTTGGCTACCCGAGTGAGCTGCTCCACAAAAAGGCAGCGTTGGTCGGAATTTCGGATGGCGTACAAGGGTCGGCTTTGGCACTCAGCCACTTAATCGACGTCTTTAGCTATTTAGGAATGCACGTACTTGCCCAACGGGTCAAAATTCCGTTTATGAAAAAGAATTTTGTTGATGGTGAAGTCATTGACCCGCTCATCAATAAACTTCTCCGCGAACAAGCCGAATTATTGGTTAAATTTTAAATAATTGCGTTCGGGTTATCATCACCCGAACGCAATTGGCAGATTACACTACTTCAATCTTCACTTTGAGTAAAAACTCATCCATTTCGATTTCGGAAGCGCTACCGTTTAGGTCAGCAACGAGGTCGAGCTGAACGGCTTGTACTTCTTGGCAGATGTAGTTTTTGTTGGTCGCAACGGCGTCGGCAAGCTCTGCGTTGTTGTTTTCCAACTGAATAGAAATTTTATCCGTAACTTCTAAGCCACTGTCTTTGCGCAAGTTTTGGATGCGGTTCACAATGTCACGCGCAATCCCTTCGCGGCGTAATTCGTCGGTGATAGTAACATCAAGCGCTACGGTAAGGCTACCTTGGCTTGCTACCAACCACCCTGGTACGTCTTCGGTCAAGATTTCGATTTCGGCCAAAAGAATCTCAAACGTCGTATCGCCGCTTGTCAAAGTCACTTGTCCGTTTCTTTCAACTTCACGGATTTGCTCTTCGTTCATTGCGTTGATTACTTCGCCTACGGCTTTCATATTTTTGCCGTATTTAGGACCCAATGCTTTGAAGTTTGGCTTGATTTTTTTCTTTAAAATGCCCGAATCATCGCTCACAAATTCAACGCCTTTTACGTTGACTTCGCTCATGATGATAGGCGCTACGTGCTCAATTTGCTCACGAACTTTGTCACTCAATACAGGAATCAACACCTTGGTCAACGGCTGACGCACCTTGATTTTATGCCCTTTACGGAGCGAGTGTACCAACGAGCAGATGTCTTGCGCCAACTGCATCGATTGCTCTAACTCGGCATCAACCCAAAACTCGTCGTACGTATGCCATTCAGTAAAATGCACCGATTCGTGTTTGAACGGCGTATTTTTCTCAATCGACTCGGCACGTACGTGGTCGGTAAGGTTACGGTACAGCCAATCGGCAAAGAATGGCGCAATCGGCGACATCAATTGTGCTACAGCCGCCAAGCAATGTTGGAGCGTTTCGTACGCAGCACGTTTGTCTAACCCTATCCCCAACCCTTCCCCTGTAGGGAAGGGAGCTTCATTCCCCTCCTTAACAGGGGAGGGGTCAGGGGTGGGGTTCCAAAAACGGCGGCGATTGAGACGAACGTACCAATTGGAAAGGTCGTCGCACACAAAATCTTGAATCAAGCGACCTGCTTTGGTCGGATTATAACCGTCAAACTGCTCACCCACGTTTTTCACAAGGGTGTAAACTTTGGAAATAATCCAACGGTCGAGTTCGCTCAGTTGTTCGCGAGGAACGCGGTTAAATTGCTCTACTTTGTAGCCATCGAGGTTGGCGTACAAAGCAAAGAAGTTATAAGTATTAAACAACGTTCCGAAAAACTTCCGTTGCACTTCGGCGATACCGTCGAGGTTAAACTTGAGGTTATCCCACGGCTCGGCATTGGTAATCATGTACCAGCGGGTCGCGTCGGGGCCGTATTTATCAATCGTTTCAAAAGGGTCAATGGCGTTGCCCAAACGTTTCGACATTTTGTTGCCGTTTTTATCCAACACCAAGCCCGTCGAAACTACGTTTTCAAACGATACTGAATCAAACAATAAACCTGCGATGGCGTGGAGGGTAAAAAACCAACCGCGCGTTTGGTCAACCCCTTCCGAAATAAAGTCGGCGGGGAATGACGTTTTGCTATCGCTTGCCGTACCGCCCATGCTTTGAGGGTACTTGTCGAGGTTTTCAAACGGAAAATGGAACTGCGCATACGGCATTGCTCCCGAGTCAAACCACACGTCGATGAGGTCTGGTTCACGGAACATCACTTTGCCCGAGTCCGATACCAAATAGATTTCGTCCACGTAAGGACGGTGTAAATCAAAGGCTTCCGTTCCTTTTGATTGTAAGAAAGACGCGTTTTTCGCTTGTTGCTCAGGACTAAGCACACCGCTGTCGATGGCTTTTTGAAGCTCATTGGTCAGCTCTTCTACCGACCCAATGCAAGCTTCTTCGCCACTGTCGCTGCGCCAGATAGGAAGCGGCGTTCCCCAATAGCGGCTACGGCTAAGGTTCCAGTCCACGAGGTTTTCGAGCCAGTTTCCAAAACGACCCGTTCCTGTGCTTTCTGGATTCCAATTGATGGTTTTGTTGAGCTCTACCAAGCGGTCTTTTTTCTTGGTCGTCGCAATAAACCAGCTATCGAGTGGGTAGTACAACACGGGCTTGTCCGTACGCCAGCAGTGTGGGTACGGGTGCTCGTATTTTTCTACTTTAAACGCCCGATTTTCTTCCTTCAACTTGATGGCGATAAGCACATCCGTTGGGCGGAAATCAGGCTCATTGCGTTCTTCGGTCGTGTAGTATTCTTCTTTAACAAAACGTCCACCAAATTCGCCGATTTCTTTAACAAAACGTCCTTGACGATCCACGATAGGCACTTCTTTACCGCTTTCGTCGCGCACCATGATGGCAGGCACGCCGTTGGCTTTCGCCACGCGGAAGTCATCAGCCCCAAAAGTAGGTGAGGTGTGAACGACCCCTGTACCATCTTCGGTCGTTACGAAATCGCCCAAAATAACGCGGAACGCTTTGTCGGCATCTTGGAGCGGTTGCACGTAAGGCAACAATTGCTCGTACTGAATGTCTTCAAGGTGTTCGCCTTTAAACTCCATCAATACCGACCACGGAATGACTTTGTCGCCGTCTTTATAGGCCGCAAAATCGCCATCTTTGCCTTTTTCCGAGAAATACTTTCCTACCAAATCTTTGGCCAATACGACATTGATTGGGAGGTAAGTGTAGGGATTAAAGGTTTTGATGAGGACGTACGTAATGTCTTTTCCTACGGTCAACGCAGAGTTGGCAGGAAGCGTCCAAGGAGTGGTCGTCCATGCTAAGATATATATATCATCGCTATCGGCGGTATCAAACAAATAGGCCGATTTGCCCGTCAATTTTACTTTAAATTGGGCAACGATGGTGGTATCTTTAACATCTTTATAGGTACCCGGCTGGTTCAACTCGTGCGAACTAAGCCCCGTACCCGCCGCTGGAGAATACGGCTGGATGGTATAGCCTTTGTACAAAAGACCTTGGTCGTACAACTGCTTGAGCAACCACCAGAGGGTTTCGATGTAGTCGTTTTTGTAAGTCACGTACGGGTCGTCCATGTCCACCCAATACCCCATTTTTTCGGTCATGGTGAGCCACAAATCGGTAAATCGCATCACGGCCTCGCGGCATTTTTTATTGTAATCTTCGATGCTGATTTTTACCCCGATGTCGTCTTTGCGAATGCCCAATTCTTTCTCTACTTGAAGCTCAATCGGTAGGCCGTGCGTATCCCAGCCCCCTTTGCGCTTCACTTGGTAGCCTTGAAGGGTTTTGTAACGGCAGAAAATATCTTTGATGGTACGGGCCATCACGTGGTGAATCCCAGGCGTCCCATTGGCCGACGGAGGTCCTTCGTAAAACGTAAACGACGGTGACCCTTCCCGTACTTCGACTGATTTTTCAAATATTTGATTTTCTTTCCAGAACTGCAGGATTTCTTTCCCTACCTGCGCGTAGTCCAGACCTTTATACTCTTTGTAGTTCATTGGGCAATTTTTTTCGAGTAAAAAAATGCCGTTAATCGTTATTAATTAATCGTTAATCGTAGTTAAAGTATCCACAATTAACAGTTAACAGATAACCATTAACGACTTTTTCAAAAAGAGCTACAAAGGTAGGAATTTTTTGGCTTAATCTGGCTTTACGGTACTTCCGCCCGAAATATTGGAGCGCAATTCGGGCGTGCCACGGTAGCGCAGTGTACTTCCGCCGCTGGCGTTGACTCTCAAGGTTTTGCCCACCAATACACGGGCATTGCTTCCTCCTGAGAGGTCTAAATCGACGTTATCGACGGGATAATCGAAGGCATCAATGCGTGACGCTCCCGAAAGCTCGCCCGCAATCGTAAGTCCTTGACCAAGCAAGGTGAGGTTTGAAGCGCCCGAAAGATCTACATTAACACGGTCCCAATCGCTGTCGATAACCGACTTAGAAGCACCAGATAATTCAACGTCGAGCGTGCGGCCGTTGGTAAAACCTTCGATGATGGAAGTGGTAGCTCCTGAGAAATCAACCTCGGTGAGGGTAGGCATCGTAATGTCCACTTCCATTTCGTAGCGGCGCGCGCGCCAGTTGCGGTATTTCATCACTAACTTACCTGAACGCTCAACGTACACCTCCAAATCTTGAATGTCGCGGCGGTCGCCCCGCACCGAAATACTAAACTGCCCCGACTGCCGAACGCTCACATCAAAGGCATTGCCGATTTCGAGCTGGTCAAAGTCTCGCAGGTTGTATGTCTGAGAACTAGGGTCGCGGGGTGTGAGGGTGCCTTCCGAAATAAACACACAGGACTGAGCAAATACGGCAAGAAGCGCAAACAAGAAGAGGACTAATGACTTTTTCATAGCTAATCGAAACGTTTTTAATTGACTGTTTTGATGCTATGACAACTTAACAAAGCGCTTCCCCTATGCGAACATCAATATTTTCGTCAAGCAGCAGTTTCATAGTAATTGGTAGAAGTATATAATAAATTAGCTGCCAGTTCAATAACGGCTTCTGCTTGCTCACGACGCACCGTAGGAAAACCCTCCAAAAAATCATCTAACGAACTAACTTCCAAATAATCAAAAAGTGTTTTGATAGCGACCCTAGTGCCCCTAAATACAGGTGTACCTGCCAGTATTTCGCTACTAATTTCGATAACATCTTGTGCTTTCATATTTTCTACTGGTTTTATCTAACAAAGATACCAAATTTCACAATTAGGTAGTAGTCATAGAAGGATACAGTTTGATTCCCTCTGCCCGCAGACGGTTGTTCATTTGCTGAATGACCTTTTCATATACCCCTCCGCTCAGTGCCGCAGGCGTTTGGTACGACAAGGTGATTTCGAGGCGGTCGCCGTTCCAGTCGGTTACTTTTACGTCGGGGGCAAGCTTCAATGTTTCATCGTTTAGCGTCCCCATTTGATCCAAAATAATGGCTTTTAAGTGCTCAGTGTCCACGTCAGAAGTGGTAAAAATCTTCAATACCCGTTTTTCGTATCCCGCTCGGGTATGGTTGATGATGGTGCTGTTGAGCAGCGGCCCGTTGGGAATCATCACGCGGCGGCCATCGCCCGTATCGAGCACCGTATTGAACATCAAAATATCACGCACTTGCCCCGTGTAGCCTTGGGCGGTGATTTTTTCGCCTACTTTAAATTGCTTCATCAACAAGATGATAAAGCCTCCCGCAAAATTGGATAAACTCCCCTGAAGGGCAAAACCAATGGCCAACGTGGCAGCACTAAACAACGCCACAATCCCCGTAACCCGAATCCCCAGAAACCCACCCGCAATCATAATGAGGGTAATTCGGAGGCTGATAAATAGCAAACTCTTTAAAAAACTCTTGACGGAGGGGTCGATGGTGCTGCGTTTGTCAATAAACGACTTGAGCGGTTTATCCAAAAAATTAATTAGCCCAAATCCCAAAATAAGTATCAGCGTCGCAATGCCCAGTTTAATCCCCCAACCGACGGTCATTTCACCATATTCGACAAAATCGGCCTTCATACGGGCAATGTAAGATTTGGCGACCGAAGGGCAGACCGAGGTGTTTTCGTAAAAACGCAATTCCTCCACAATGAGTTTTTCAGAACGATTGTCATTATAATACCCCTGTATTTCGACGTACATTCTATTTTCACCCGTTTGTTTCACTTCTTGATACGCCTCCATGAGGTCTTTGTAGGCTTTTTGGGGCAAAACGTGCACAATTTTCCCCGTCTTACAATCACTGATGGTAGCCGTGTTATTGAGTTGAGAGAACATTCCTCGCATCGAAACTCGGTTTAGGGTATCCTCAGAAAAAGAAGGCAGTTTAATCCCAGAAAGTGACTGACTATGAACAACAAAGGAGCCGATTATCAAGAAAACAAGGAAAACAAATTGGGGTAATTTTGAACGTAGAAACAACATAGGCGGCATAATTAATCGTCGTTGGTAAGTATCAATAATAGCAAAAAATTATGCCACTACCTTCTTTTTACCAAAAAAGAGTCGAGCAAGCGCCCGACTCTTTTCATTTTCGTTGTTGTCTCACTTACTTTTATTTCAGGCTCACTTCGCCCGTTTTTCCTTTTTCTACGGCTTTCATCACACGGAAGAAATTACCGCTCCAAATTTTTTCAATGTCTTTTTTTGAATAACCACGACGTACCAATTCAATCGTCATGTTTTCGTATTGACTTACGTCGAAACAGTCGGCCAAGGCACCCCCTCCGTCAAAATCAGCCCCCATTCCTACGTGGTCGATACCGATGAGCTTCACCATGTGGTCGATGTGGTCAATGGCATCTTTGACCGTGGCCAACTGAACAGGGAATTTTTTGTTCAATTCCATAAAATCAGCCCGCGCTTTTTGTTGTTCAGCTTCGGGCAAGGTCATCATCCCACGACGGTCTTTAATATTGTATTTGGTATATAATGCCTTCATTGCCGCTTCCCTTTCGGCACTTGGTGGAATGGTTTTCACGTAATCGCTCAACAAGTTAAGCTGAACCACGCCTCCATTTTTAGCCAATGCCTTCAACATATCGTCGGTAAGGTTGCGTGGGTGATTACAAATAGCACGCGCGCCCGAGTGAGTAGCTACCACGGGTACTTTCGACAGGCGAATCACGTCATAAAAAGTAGAATCTGATACGTGCGACACGTCAATAATCATCCCCAAACGGTTCATTTCTTTCACTACTTGCTCCCCCAACGGGCTTAAACCTTGGTACTCAGCGCCTTTCGGGTCGGTGGAAGAATCACAAATGTCGTTGTTGCTCGAATGGCAAAGCGTCATATAACGGGTACCCAAGTCGTAAAACTTCTGCAACATCCCCAAATCATGCCCAATGGTATAGCCATTTTCTACCCCAATAAATATCGCACGTTTGCCCGTTTTACCAATCTTAATGGCTTCTTCAGGCGTGGTAGCCAAAGCAGCCATTGAGCTCGTGTTTTTTAAGGTCGTATGAACGGCATCAAAAATACTCAGGGCTTTTTGTTTCGCCGTTTCGTGCGCTTCGGGCGTACGCGGGCCTTGACCCAAATAGACCGCAAAAAAGATAGCATCTAGCCCTCCGCGTACCATGCGCGGATAGTCAACCTTGCTGTTGGTGGTGCGGGCGTCGTTGTCTTTGGTAATGTCAAATCCTCCGCGAGCCAGCAGCATCGGCGTATCGGCGTGCGTATCTAGCGTGAAGGCTTTGTCGTGGATTTTTTTTGCTTTTTTTAGCAAAGCAGCGTCATCTTGTGCCGAAACGGTAAAAGTCGCCGCCGCCAAACAGGCAGAAAGGGTGGAACGGAAAAGGTATTTCATGGGAATAGTTAAATAGTTTATTGAGAAACAATCAAAAATACTAAAAAGCTTTTGCTCTACTACGAAAAAACTATTTGCGCCCCAACACAGCGTCGAGGCGCAATAGCTTGACCCAAACTGTCATTTGGGTCAAAAAAGGCGCTGCGTCTCTGACGCAACTATCACCAAGGACAAATACCTCGAATTACTTGGCAAACCAAAGTTTTAGCTTCATGTCGTTGACGCCTCCCTGGGCTTTCAAGGCAGCACTAAAATTGGTATAGTTCAACGATTCTTCCGAGCCTGGATACGGCAAACGCGTTGGAATGACGCCACCATTAACGTTGATAACCGCTGGCTTCAATTCAGGAATACCCGTACGACGGAATTCTGTCCAAGCTTCAACACCTTGCCCGTACATCGCAATCCATTTTTGTTCCATGATTTGTTTATAACCATCAACTCCTGATTTAAGCACATTGGCTGCCAAATAATCCGCACTGACGGTGAGTTTATATTGGCTATGCGACGCCGTGATGGCGTTGGTGTAGTTAGTAGCCACGTCACCCGCTGCCGTGATGCCTTTATAGGCCATTTCAGCTTTAATAAACAACAACTCAGCGTATGACATAATCACGCCTGGCGCCGTCGCGGCCACGAAGTACGCGCCTACTTTCGAGGTTTTCGATAAGCCCAGCGTGTTGGCATCCGCGTTTGAAAGTCCGTTCGGAACACCTTTGTAATCACCCCCATCGGCAGGTTTATCGGCATATACCGCCAAGCGCGCATCTTTCAACGCCGCCAGCTTATTCACAAGCGTAGCACTTACGCGGTGGTCGTCGCGCGTTTTGCGGTTTTGGTTGATGGGATTATTGTTATTGGTGGCGTCAATGTAGTTCAATTGAATATTTTCTGACACCGACCCAATCACAGGGTACTTAGCAGGATCTCCCAAAATTCGGTTGATTTCGGCTTTTACATCAATCCCCGCGTCGGTTTTGCTCAATATCCGATTCAACAAACGAAGGCTCAACGAATTGGCAAATTTTTTCCACTTTACTAGGTCATTCGAAAACAAAATATCACCCGCAATCGCTTTTGTTTTATCCGTGGCATCAATCATGTCATTGGCCGTTTTTAGGTCTTTGATCAAACCTGCATACACGTCTTTTTGGGTGTCGTACGCAGGCTGTAACTCGCCTTCCAGCCCTTGGAGCGACTTAGAATAGGGGATGTCTCCGTAAATATCCGTCAATAATGAAAATACCCACGAGCGCATAATGATGGCCACGGCTTGGTAATTAGGGTTTTTAATTTCCGCCCCCAGCTTATAAATACGTTGATAATCGGCCAAGGCTTCGATGTGGAAAGTCTGCCAAGTATCGCTATACACACTGCTTGAGATAGAATACTGGTCGATGTCGGTGTATTGGATTCGCGCCCAATACTGCGGAATTAAATTACCAATATCCATTCCCAACGAACCACCCCAATAGGTATCAACAGCACTCTGGATGCCGTGCGGCAAAAACAGGTCAGCCGTTGCTGTGGCTGGGGCATTGGGATTGGTATTCATTTCGTCAAATTTGTCGGTGCAAGCCGAAACACTCAGCATCACCGCCGCCAACGCGGCTTTGTATCGGAAAGAAGAAAAAAGTCTTTTCATTGTCGTAATAGAAAAAATTATGTGATAGGTCAGACGATAGTCAGACCGTAACTGGAAATACGGTCTGACTGTCGTCTGACCTTGAGACCTTTACAAGCTAAAGCTGATGTTGAAACCTACCGAGCGCGTCGTTGGGATTTGACCGTTTTCGATTCCCTGCAAGTTGCCATCGTTGTAGAAGCTCGTTTCAGGGTCGATGTGTGGCACGTTACTGTGAATCAACCAGAGGTTACGGCCCACGGCCGAAATCGTAATATCGCGAATAGGCAACTTTTTAATCAACTGATTGCTAAGTACGTAGCTCAATCTAACTTCGCGAAGTTTTACGTAGCTACCATCAAAAATAGTTCCTTCATTGTTGGTCAACGCGTAGTATTTGTGGTGCCATTCTTCCGACGAAATCTTGGTTGTGTTTGGCACATACACAGGCTCTGTAGCCGTACCTGTATTTACTACACCTTCTCCGACGATACCCGTTTCACGTCCCAAAACCGTTTCTGCTAATACCCCTGTGTAACGTCCGATGTTGACACTTTGCGAGAAGATATCACCGCCGTATTTTACGTCAATCAACGTGCTCAATGACACACTCTTGTACGTGAATGTATTCTGCAAACCTCCCAACCATTTTGGCGTGAAACTTCCTAAGATACGGCGGGTAGGGTTGAGCGTTGGATAACCACTTTTGTCATAAATGATGTTACCGCTTGGGTCACGGGCAAAACCTTGTCCAAAGAACGTACCGTAAGGCTGTCCTACACGCGCTTCAATGGTCATCCCACGAACAGTACCTAAAGTATAGGTTGTTAAGCCATCTGCCAATTCGATTACTTTGTTTTGGTTACGCGCCCAGTTGACTGCCACATCCCACTGAAAATCACCCACTTTCACAGGCGTAGCACTGAGTTGTACTTCAATTCCTTTATTTTCGATTTTTCCAGCGTTCAACAATTTAGAGTTAAACCCTGTTGTTTGAGAGATATTAACATCTAAGATTTGGTTCGACGACTGCTTGTTATAGTACGTTACATCCAAACCTACGCGGTTGCGCCAAAACTTAAATTCTGCCCCAATTTCGTACGAGTTTGTCAACTCTGGTTTGAGCGAAGCGTTCAACATCGCATTGTTTTCTGACAACGTAGGCGTGCTTCCCCACGGGTTTTCGTATTTGTAAGCTTGAATCAATCGGTAAGCATCGGTATCGTTACCTACGCGAGCAACCCCCGCGCGTACTTTAGCAAATGATAATACAGGTGAGTTTAAGCCCAAAATGTCGGTTACAATGGCACTCAATGCCGCCGATGGGTAGAAATACGAGCGGTTGTTGGCAGGCAATGTACTCGACCAGTCGTTTCGTGCTGTCAAATCCAAGAAAAGATAGTTGCGGAATCCGAAGTTAGCCGCGGCATAAACACTATTTACTGCTTTTTCAGAGAAAGAGTTTTCGGCTACTTTGGCTTGGCGTGAGTTACCCAAGTTCCACACGCGTGGAATGGCTAATTCGGTCGCTCCCATGTAATTGCGTTGGTAGTAATTGCTACGGTGGTTGGCTCCCACGTTGGCTGATACGTCAAAATCACCAAACTTACGGGTTGCGCTCAACAATACATCCGAGTTCGATTCCCGAATAAAAATTTGTTCTTCGTTGTAGCTATCGTACTGTTTGGCACCATTGAGGTTGTCGATACGAGCTGCATTTTTGGTTTTGCGACGATCAATATATACATCCGTTCCTGAACGGCCCGTCAAGGTCAACCAATCGTTAAACTTGTAGGTAGCCGCCAAGTTTCCATACACACGGTCACGTTGGTTAAATTTCGTACTCAAATTCAACACGTAGTACGGGTTAGTCCAGTAGTTGTAGTTCCAGTTGTACTGGTAAATGCTGTTGGGTGATTGGTAATTTTTTAGCTTCTCCATATCCACCTGGCGACCAAACCAAATGAAGTAAAGTCCCCAGTTGGTACGGTTGTCGCTACCGTCCACTACGTAGTTACCCGTCGCACGAATGCTCAATTTTTTTGTCAAATTCCAACCCGCGTTCAGCGACACCGTACGGCGTTTGTAATCGGTATTAGGCAAAATCCCCGTTTGGCTCAAGTTGGTAAACGAAAGGCGGAAATCTCCTTTATCGTTGGCTCCCGTGATGGCGATGTTGTTGGTATAGGTTTTACCAGTTTCAAAAAAGTTGGTCACGTTGTCAGGATGTGCAACAAACGGAGTAGCCGTACGAACCCCATTGGCATCGAGCGGCGAATCAAACTGTGGAAGCAAGCGTCCATCTAATTTAGGACCCCAGCTTTCATCCACGCCATCGTTGACGCCTTTTCCTGTACCGTCCACGAATGAAAACAAACCTTTCGCACCTTGACCGTACTCATTTTGCCACTCAGGAAGGCGGAAAGGGGTATCAAATGCCGTATTTGAGTTGACCGAAACGCCAATACCTTTGGCACCTTTTCCACTTTTAGTAGTAATCAAAATCACGCCGTTGGCTCCGCGAGAACCGTACAAAGCCGCCGCGCTTGGCCCTTTTAGTACGCTTACGTTCTCAATATCATCAGGGTTAATCGACGCCGCGCCGTTTCCGTAGTCAACGCCCGTTCCTGAGCCGTAGTTACCGTTGTCGATGGGCACACCATCCACCACAAAAAGCGGCTGGTTGTTGCTACCAATGGAGCTAGTACCACGAATCAAAATCCGTGACGAAGCCCCTGGCGCACCGTTTGAACCCGTAATTTGCACCCCAGCTACTTTTCCAGCCAAGGCATTGACGAAGTTGGTAGTACGGGCTTGTGTCATTTGTTTTCCGCTTACCTCTTGCACCGAATAGCCCAAGGCTTTCTTTTCGCGGGCAATACCCAAGGCAGTGACAACGACTTCGTTCAAAATGGACGCATCTTCAACCATCGTAATGTCGAACGAAGTTTTCGAGCCAATGGCCAGCTCTTGGGGCTTGTAACCAATGAACGAAACCACTAGCGTAGTGGCGCTGGGAGGAGCAGAGAGGGTAAACTCACCCGTCGAACTGGCGGCGGTTCCTCGATCAGAACCTTTAATCACAATACTGGTTCCAGGAAGTGGAGCACCGTCTTTGTCAAGGACTTTTCCTTTCAATACACGGTCTTGTGCATGGCTGACCAAACACGTCAACATCGCACCTACTAAACAAAGGGCGGATAAAAACTTTCTCATGGGCAAACTATATTAAGTTATTGGGTAATAATGGTAATTTTCCAATAATCACTCTATGCACTTTGGGCGTACAATAGAGGCTTAATTCTTACATAGTTGCGGCCATTCAGAATTAAAAATGAAATTTAAAAAAGTGAAAGAATCTTCTGTTACTTGGCGGTAAGTATGTACAAGTTTATGGTTATTTAAAATATATTCCAACTTTTATTTTAAATAAACTCAAATGTTCAAATTAATTATTGGTTAAATTATATCCTTAAATTACAAACAAAATATGCCTTAATAAACCCAAAAAGTAAGGCAAGAAAAAATACTCAAGAAATATAACTATTTCACTATCCTTTACTTACTCAGTTTCAAACAAAAAACAGGTTAAACGCATAAAAAAAGACACAGAAGTTGCCTCCTGTGTCTTTTTTATGTTTATAAAAATTAAACGCCTAGTCGCGGCTTGAGAGCTTAGATAGCAAGCGAAGCACTTCTATGTACAACCACACGATGGTGACAATCATCCCAAATGCGCAGTACCATTCCATGTATTTGGGCGCGCCATAAGCCGCACCTTGTTCGATTCTGTCGAGGTCGAGTACTAAATTGAAAGCGGCTAACCCCACTACAAACAACGAAAAGCCGATTCCAAACCAGCCTGTGTCATAAATGAGGGGCATTTCGATACTAAACATGCGTAATACCATAGCCACCAAGTAAAAAATAGCCACCCCCGCCGTAGCTGCCATCACCGTCCGTTTGAACGTGGGAGTTGCCCGAATGACGCCCGCCTTGTACAAACCGACCATCCCTGCCAAAATAGCAAAAGTGAGCAATACCGCCGACAGCCCAATGCCTGGGTACATACTTTCAAAAACCAAAGTGATTGCGCCTACAAATACTCCTTCAACCACGGCATAAATGGGCGCAAGCGTGGGGGCGAGGTGTTGTTTAAAAGCCAAAATGAGGGCAATCACAAAACCCGCAATTGCTCCGCCGATGGCCAAAGGCATGATAAGTGCAGGATTAGAGGCAAATAAAAACCAACTGCCTGCGGCAGAAGCAATGACCAATGCGCCTAATAGAATGATTTTGTTGACCGTTCCTTGCACAGTCATAGCACCTTGCCCAATACCTTCTTGAGCGGCTTTGATAAATGATTTTTCGGATAAGGTTGGATTCGCCATAGCTGAATGATTTTTATAAAAAACGTTTATTGAAGACAATTTATGCGGTTTTTGGGTAAAATCAAAGATTTTTCTCTTGGATTTAGATTCGCTTTTCCCAAAGAAGCGATACCTCATCACCCACTTTTAAGTCGTTGGGCCAAGCGGCAGATGCTCCCAAACGAATCTGCATCGTATCGGTTTCGAGGTAGCCGTTCTCGCGGTCTAATTTTGTAACGATGCCCGATATCGGTGCTGGTTCTGGCCCTTTTACCTCGTCAGCTTTGACTCGCCCCCGCTCGATTTCAACCTTTCGGTCAGCCAACTGACGAATATCTTCTTGGCTGTGAGTGACTAGCAACGTCGTCGTTTGGAATTGTTGATGCAGATGACCTAACACTTCTCGCAGGCTTTGGGCAGTAGTCGCATCCAAGGAAGCAAACGGTTCGTCCAGCAACAACACCTTGGGCCGTCGTACCAATGCCCGCGCCAACGCTACTCGCTGCCGCTGCCCTCCCGACAACCCATCGGGCTTGCGCGCACCAAGCGACTCTAATTTAATCAATTCTAAAAGCTCATCAATAAAAGCGTCTTTTGGAGAGGAGGCAGCGTACGCCAAATTTTCGCGCACTGTCATGTTCGGAAATAGCGCGGCGTCTTGAAAAACAAAACCAATGGATCGCTTCTGAACTGGTAAGTTAATGCGCTGCGACGTATCAAGCCACGTTTCGCCATCCACAACAATACGCCCCGAAACGGGAGTTTCTAGTCCTGCCAACAAGCGTAATAAAGTCGTTTTGCCAGCGCCAGACGCTCCATAAAAGGCCGTTAGGCTATTGGTTTCTAACGAAAGTCTGAGCTGCAATTCCCCAGAGCCATCGGCAAAAATACGGGGTAGGGTAAGGTCAAGTTCAATCATACGGTTAAGCGTTTATTGAACCGATAGACAAGTACTAAAATCACCAATGATAACACCAACAACAATGCGGCGTAGCCGTGGGCGGCGGCGTAATTGAGAGTTTCTACTTCGTCATAAATCGCGATTGATGCTACTTTGGTTTGCCCAGGTAAATTTCCTCCAATCATCAATACGAGCCCAAATTCACCAATCGTATGCGCAAATGACAATACAATTCCCGTCAACAGCGCAGGTTTGATGTTGGGTAATAATACCTTCATTAAAGTAATAGACCGCGATTTTCCCAAGGTATAAGAGGCTTCTTTCCACGATGCGGGCAAGTTTTCTAATCCCGCTTGAATCGGATGTACCATAAAAGGCAAACTATATATCATCGAAGCCACCACCAAGCCTTCGAACGAAAAGATAAGACGAAGACCGAGGTTTTTTTCTAAAAATTGCCCCAACGCACTAGCTGGACTAAAAGTCAGTAAAAAATAAAAACCCAACACCGAAGGCGGCAGCACCAACGGCATACTAATAATAGCTTCTATCAGTGGCTTTATTTTGATTTTAGTGGCGGCCAACCACGCCGCTAACGGTACCCCCACCACCAACAACAAGATAGTGGTAGTACCTGCCAAACGAAACGTAAGCCAAATCGGCTCCCAATCCATGTTCATCATTTTTGTGGTGTTGCGTCCGCTACTCGGTACCCAAACTTCCGAAAAATAGCGTGTGCACGCTTACTAAACAAAAAATCATAAAAACGACGGGCAGCCACACTAGGTTCTGCGGTTTTCTTTTTCAGCAACACCACTCCCTGCGCAATGGGACTGTAGGTTTTGGGATCAACCTCCACCCAAGTACCTTGGTTTTTGAGCGACGGGTCTAACACCACCGACTTGGCCGTAAAACCCACTTCCACTGCCTGCGAAAGAATGTATTGATTTACCTGAGAGATGCTTTCCCCCATTACCCACTTTTCTTGGGTTTTGTCAAAAAGGCGATAATGTTTGAGTGCCTCCTGGGCCGCAACTCCGTAGGGTGCAAGCTTGGGATTGGCAAGGGCTATTTTTTTGATGGAAGGTTGGGTCAAAAACGACAAGTTTTTTGTAGGCTTTGTTGCGCCGATTGCCCAAACGACCAAAGCTCCGTAGGCATAAATCTTGGGAGCGGCGGTGGTTAGCCCTTCTTTAAAAAGCACATCGGGGTAGTGCATATCGGCCGACAAAAACAGGTCGAACGGCGCTCCTTGCTGGATTTGGGTGGTAATTTTTCCCGACGAATTGATGATGGTTTCTAACTGAATGCCTGTTTGTTTCTCAAACACCGCTTCTAGTTCTTCCATCACAAACTGCGCATTGGCTGCCACCGCTACGCGCACAGTTTGGGCGTATAACTGCGGGCTAATCAGCCACAAAAACAAAAGTATTTTCTTCATTAACTGGCTAAGTATAAACGCTATCGAATAATCATTTTTTCGTCTCAAACGGATTCGAAAACGCGGGATTGGCAATAAATGTCGAATCGGTGAGGGTATGCAAAAAAGCAATAATATCCTTTTTTTCGGAAGAAGTTAGCCCCAATCGTTGTTTTGTCGGTTCGTTGTGCGACGTGCGCAGTTCGTGACTAAGGTTGGGGCTAAAATGAAAGTGCTCATTGTAATGGTCAAGCACTTGCTCCAACGTATTGAAACGCCCGTCGTGCATGTAGGGCGCTGTCAGTGCAATATTCCGCAAAGTTGCCACTCGAAAACGGCCATTGTCCAGTTCATCGCCCGAAATTTCTTGCCTGCCTCGGTCAGCTGCGGCGATACTGTCTAAGCCGTTGTTGTGAAATACTTCTTGCATCAACTTAGCTCCGCCGTGGCAATGGGCACAGTTTCCTCCCCGCACTCCACGTTCGGGCGCTGGGCCTCTCATAAACAGTTCCATTCCTCGCTGTTCGGAAGCCGTGAGCTTGTAGTTTCCCTTCAATGAACGGTCGTAGGGTGAATCGGCCGAAATCAAGGTACGTTCAAATTGAGCCAACGCTTTGGTTATCTGTTCTCCCGTGATGGATGATGTTCCAAATACCTGTCGGAATAACGAAGGATACCGAGTTGTTTTGGCCAACTTTTTTGCTGACATCTCCAGCGACTGCCCCATTTCGTCGGGGTGCGTCAGGGGAAAAACCGCTTGATTTTCCAACCCACTGGCTCGCCCATCCCAAAACAAATTTTTGACCCACAACAAGTTAGCCAACGACATCGAATTTCGTCGGGTAGGTTTTCCTGACACCCCGATGCTCAGGGGTCGCCCGTCCGAAAATGCCTTTGTTTGTTCATGGCAACTGGCACACGAAACGGTGTTGGTACTCGAAAGCAACGGCTCATAAAACAACATTCTCCCTAACGCCACCCCTTCTTCCGTCGTCGGGTTATCGGCAGGAATAACAAAACGGCTACCAAAAGACGAAGGATACTCCAGCTTATAGGGATGTAATTCTGCTTTCTTCTCTTTAGTTTCTACCCAAAAAGAAGAAAGAAAAACTGCCAACGCCACTAAAAGAAGGATGTTCCGCATTTTGTTTTCTTTGTTAGTTTGCGATTGTAGCGCGAACCAGCAGCCTTATTTTGCAAATCGAATTTCAATAGATTTTAACTCGCGAATCCAACGAGCAGGGCGTTTTTCGTCGGGTATCACTAGCCGAAAAGGGCCGACTCCCTGGGGCAGCGGAGCACCATCCACCGAGTCGGCCACCAAAATAGTGCGGCCACTAAACTCCGTATCAACCTCGGCCAACGAAAACAGTACTTCGTAGCCATCACCTGCTTTGGCAATGATATATTTTGAGAGATTTTCACCGCGTAACTCTCCCCCAAGCGTCGCTCCCGCTTTGCGAAGAATCACCGTAAGCGGTACACCAGCATAGCGGTGCTCTTTGCCATCGCGGTCTTTGGCCGTTACTTCGGTACGTTCAAGCGACTGAAAATCAGACGAAGTGAGCAACAAAGGCGTTTTTACTTCACCCGTGACGGAAAGGGTTTGGGCAAAGAGCGGCGAGCATAAGAAGAAAAATAAAGTAAGACTTCCTAAACCGCGTTTTATGGTTGTTTTCATTTTCGGGACACGTTATTTCTTCAAAAATATAACGCATCCCGAAAATTACCTAATTCCAATTCAAATGTGAGATTATTTTACCTTGAAATAGGGCTGATGTACCCTTATAAATTGGTAATCACCAAATTTACGAAGTAATTACGTCCAGGCTCGGGAAACCCTTCCGCCAAGGCATAATTACGGTCAAAAATGTTGTTGATACCACCTTCAACCTGTATAAACCGCCAAACTTTGGCTGAAACTTTGGTATTGGCGACCACAAAACTTCCCGCTTCGGTTCCGTAACTTGTGCTATAACGCTTGGAGTTTGTTTCTACGCTTGCCAACCACGATATACGTTTCAAAAGCGTTGTTTGGGCAAAAAGTAACACTTTATGCGGCGGTACATCAATAAATTTCAACTCTGGATTGCTTAGGTTTTTCCGACTGATATAGGAATACTGTGCCCCAGCTTGAAACAATGGACTCACCGAAGCATTCAAACTCAGTTCAGCTCCATAAAACTCAGCCTTTCCCGTATTTTGAAACTGATAGACATTGGGTTGTACATTATTTACCTGTTGAATGGCATCAGTAATACTACTGTAGAAAATATTGGCTTGAGCTTTCAAAAACGAAGTCCACTGGTCGGCATACGCTGCTTCAAAATGCAAAGCTCCCTCCGCTTTCAAGTCAGGATTAGGAATAGCCGCGCCCATACGGTACGAATAACGGTCTTTAATAGTGGCAAATCGGGTCTGACGAGCTACTGAAAAACTAAGCTGGCGCTTGCCTGTGGGATTATAAAACACACCTGCTTGCGCATTCAGTGCTTGACTGTTGTTTCCTGGAAATGGGGCAATAGTTTTGGTCGAAGAAATATAGTTTTCGGCCTGTAAACTGTTGCGCGCATTAAGGCTTATACCAGGTACTAACGTCAGCCCGTCTGCCAGCCGAATCACGTCTTCAACCCCTACAGAATAGGTTTGATCAATGAATGTTCTGACAGGTTCACCTTGGTTATTTTCACGGTGTCGGTCATGCTTAAAATGCACCGATGCCTTCAGGGTATGGACTCCCGCTTGCTGCACCCCCAGTTCGAGCGAACCTCCTTTGGTATCGTCATTATAAAAACTATTGAATGAAGAGCCCCTAGTTTGTTTGGTATAAGTATTGTCATCAAAAGCACTTAGCAAGTTTTTGAAACGGTCGTAATACAAGCGCGTTTTAAGGTATGTTTTGGTCGATAACTGTGTTTTTGAGATAAAATAGACACTTTCTTTGTCCCAATAAGGCCATTGCCAAAAACGAGGATTTTGTCGGGTATCGCTTCCAGCGTAGGGTGGCGTGCCTTTGGTGCCTTGCTGGTTAACGTAACTAATGGCGTATTCATCGGTAGCATTTGGCGTAAATCCCACTTTCAAACTGTATTTGGTATCCTCGCGGTAGGCATTTTGACGGTCGCCCCCATCTTCTTGGGGTTTTGGTTCAAAGTCTTTAGAAAGCGGGTACGTATCTTGTTTGAGCTGAGAAATAGACCCTTGTACGTAAAAACGGCCCATTTTTGCCCCGATATTCAGGTTCAGTCGGTGACCATTTCCGCTCAGTAGCCCCGTCCTTGCGTCAAACTCAAACTTTTTTTGAGGCCGACGAGAGACTAAATTGATAGCTCCTCCCATGATATTGGGGCCATACATCACCGAGGTAAAACCTTTGGCCACGTTGATTTCTGCCAAATCAAAGGTAGTAAAACGACCCAAGTCCACGTAACCATCGTACGGAACATATACAGGGATTCCGTCCACAAATACGGGGACTTGGCGTAAATCGAATCCCCTCACATAAACCATGGTTTCGTTTCGGGCGCCGACAGTTGATAAATTAACGCCAGGCAACAGCGCCAAAGCACGGCCTACATCAAGGCGATTGAAGGCTTCGATACGGGCCGAAGATGCGAGGTTAGTTGTATCGAGTGTCCGACGGCCAATGACCGACACTTCTCCCAACTGAAAAACCCGATTTCGTAAGGAATCAGGTTGCTGGGCAAGTACAGCAACACTACTGCTCACAACGAGCAAAGATGGAAGAATAGAGGTTTTAAAAGTTGTTAGCATAGATTTTTTTGGAAAGCGTTATATTTTTAAAAATATAACGCTTTCCAAAAAAATTCCGTTCACGATGAAAATGAGACTTAGCAAGTTTCTAAAACTTGCTAAGTCTATCGAAGCTTACACTTTGGCTTTTGTTGTGCCGCCTTTGGTCATTGAAATATCAACGGGGGCATTCGCTTTCCACGACCCACCCGTAAAATCAGGCACATCAATCGAATTGGAGCGGTTGGCTACCGACCAGCCACTGAGTGGCGCAATACTACTCCAAAGAGCGGCATCATAGACATCTTGGTCGAGCGGGAGACCGTTGCGGAGGCAATCAATCGTGCGCCAGTCCATCAAAAAGTCCATCCCACCGTGCCCGCCAACGTTTTTGGCAACTTCGCCCATTTTCTTCACAATCGGGGGCAGGTATTTTTCTTCCAATGCCTTGTATTCTTCCGCCGACATCCACTCGTGGCCCGTCGAATAACGTGCGGGTTCGGGGTATTTTAAGCCCACTGCTTTGGTACCGCTCACCAGTTGAATCCGTGAATACGGCCTCGGCGACGACACGTCGTACTGCACCATAATGGTTCGCCCTTTTTGGGTTTTAATCGTCGTGGTGCTCATATTTCCGTTAAACGATTTCCCCACGTACGGCTTGTAAAAATCATCTTTGGCGGCGAGTTCTTTGGCCAAATTCCCCAACACAAAATCGTTGCTCGACATCGAAGTCAGGTAGTCCATTTTATCCCCCCGATTGATGTCCATTACTTGACAAATAGGCCCCAATCCGTGCGTAGGGTACAAGTTACCTTTCCGCTGAAACATTTCTTGAAGCTCCCACAATTGGTAAAAATGGGTTTTGGAAAAAACGTGCGTTTGCAAATTGTGGATATAGGCTGCTTCGCCGTGGATAATCTCCCCAAAAAAACCATTGCGCGCCAAATTGAGCGTCAATAGTTCGGAAAAGTCATAACAGCAGTTTTCGACCATCATGCAATGCTTGCGCGTGCGTTCCGAGGTATCGACCAGCTGCCAAGCTTCTTCAATGGTTTTGGCGGCGGGCACTTCTACGCATACGTGTTTGCCGTGCTCCATCGAGAATACCGCCATGGGCGTATGGAATGCCCAGGGTGTGAGAATGTAGATGAGGTCCAAATCGGTACGTTCGGCCAATTTTTTCCAGATTTCGGGGTTGCTATCGTAGGTTTGGGGGCGGTGTCCCGAAGCTTCGACCAGTTTTTTGGCGGCGGCAGTTTTCTCAGAACGTAAATCGCACAAAGCTTTGATTTCGACACCTTCGATTTTGTTTAATCGCTCTACAGCCCCCATCCCGCGATTTCCTAAGCCGATAAACCCAACCCGAACTACGTCCAACTTGGGGGCGGCGTAGCCACTCATGTTGAATTTCTGCACGCGCTTGCGGTCAGCTTGCTCGCGTACTTGCGCCCATTCTTCGGGGCTATTGGCGTAAGCAGCAAAGGGGTTGGAAGCAAAAAGTCCAAGTCCAGTCGCACTTGCCGTTTTTAAGAAATTTCTACGATTGTTTTCCATGTCATTAGGGAATGAGAACCATTTCAAGGTTTTGAACCTTGGAATGGCTTCGTTTTTGATTTAAAATATACAATCCCCGAGGAAAGCGGGTTGATACCCTTTTTCGGTCGCCCAGCGCACACAGGCCACAACGCGGTCGCGAAAATCGGGTTGATAAGCTTCGTAAAAGGGATAGAAGTATTGTTCGTGTACCAAAAAATCGACGTACGGTGGCTGTCCTGACGGAAGGTTTGCGTAATTATCCAAGTGCGGAACAATATCGGGCAACTCTTTTTTATCAATCACAATGCTACTCCGAACAAACGTGATGCCTTCTTCCGTATCGTGCCACACAAAGCGTTTTTTCAGTTGACGACGTTGCTCTACCGTAAGATAATACGAAACGGGAAACAAATCGTCGTCCACGTTGAAATACCCCAACTGACCTATATACCCCGCATCACGGAGCGCGCGCGAGCCTTCGACGGTAGCTTCGCCCCAGTGTAGCGTGGTAACAGGCCCCATCACAGCCTCACCCGCAAAGCGCCGAATTTCATTTTTTACCATTTCACAATCATCGGCTACTTGTTGGTAGCCTGCAGTGCGGTACGGCATATCGGGAAACTCCCCTCGCGCGTGAAAACTCAACCGCAACCAATCGGCATTGGCTGTCCACTCAGGTTTGAAGCGGTCGGTTAGCTGCGACAAGTTAAAACCGTCGGTTTCGTAAAAAAGATTGAGGTGAATTTTTGTGCCGTATTCGTCGTGTACTTGTTTTAGAAAGCCCAAATACGGATTATCAAAAATCGACGTATAGTTTGCATCGTTTTGGTGAATATCGCGCAAAAACCAGATGTTATCGTCAATCGACAAACGGTAATTTCCTGCAAAATTGGGCAGCCAAAAGACCTTGATTTGGGCACTTTCTCCCGTGGTCATATTTTTTACTTCTACCGTATTTTGATAGTCGCCAAACGTCACCAACGCTTCAAAAACACCTTCACGTTCTTGGGCTTCCACGCCATTGATAACAATAAAATGCTGCAACGGTGCTTTTACTTTGACCGTCGTCTGGAGCGCTCCTTCTACTACCTGTCCGTCCCAGCCGTGAAGCATATCGCCTTCTATGGGACTGATAAATTCTATGTTTTTCATGGTTCTAACCTATAAATGGATAATGCCAAACGGCACCTATTCAATTACTTAGAAATCAGGATTAAAGACCTCTATAAACGACTTTACAGGTGCACCTTTTTGGCGTTGAATCTGGAAATCAACTACTTTCAAGTGCAATTTTCGCCACAGGCTATACTCCACGTCAAAACGCCCTAAAATACTATTAAGACGATACGGCATACATTCCGACAGCCACGCCGTTTCGTATTCTCGTTTGAGTTCGCCCGTTTCGTCCATGGCATCCACCAGCAAACTATGGCAAGGGTACGTCAAATCATAAATAACGTAGTCTTCTTTTTTCTTCATCACCATGGCATAATCCCAACGATCAACCACCGTACGCGCCCACATAAACCGCATGGCTGAATAATTGATTAATCGAGCCGATACCAGCAATGAATTGGCAAATTCGCGTTCGGTTTTTGACGCTTTTTTGAGAGCTGCTATCAAATTGGCTTGCGCTTCTTCGCTGTACTTACGAACCTCTCTAAAATCGGCCATGTGCGCCTCGGTGTTCGCCAAATAATAGGCCGAAAAGGGATTCGACCACGCTTCAACCAGCGTTCCTCGTGGCATACTTTGGGTGTTTTTTCCCAAACATTTTTTCAGGTATTCGACCGACGTGGCAATGTTCTCAAACGCGTCTCCCATTTCTTGGGCAATGTTGGGGTAAACAAGCGACGCATATTTTCGGGAAAACTCCTTTTGATTGGGTGATTTCCCTTGCCAAGCCGAAATACACCCGTAGGCCATAAACATCCACGACGACCGCACAAACGGCTCCACCGAATCAGTCCACACGGAGGTGATAAAACCTAACGTTTGATGACGCAATCCTGCCCGCAAACACAAGTCGATGTTGTCGTAGGTATAGCCCGCTTCGGGATAAATGTGCCCCCAACCCGATACCGCAGGCTGAATGAAAAAGGGTCTTTTTTCGTCCAAAACGGGGTTTAGGTAATGGTAGGTCGCGGCCGAATCGGGCGAATATTGCCAAATAACGGGGATGACATCAGCAGGGAATTTCTTGATAATATCGGGATAAAAAGAGCTCATATCCGTCCACGCAAGCAGCGTTTTTCCGTATTTTTTGAGTTCTTCACTCACGAAGGTCAGTTGTTGGATATACAACGCTTCGGGATTGAGACTTTTCTCCTCCGTGCTGTTGAGGCGTTTGGTTTCCCACGTTTCATCAAAACCAACGTGGATAAACGGACTTTTGAACAACGCAGTGTACTGTTTAATCCAGTTTTTGAGCAACTCTTTCACGCCTGCGTTGCGGGGATCCATCTCGTGTCCGTAGCGACCAATCGCCAGCGACGCATACTTTTCATTTCGAATCAGCTCGTGCAAATGCCCATAAAAATTGACGAATGGAATCACGTCCATGTGCCGCTCTTGGGCATAGGCGATGATGTTTTTCACCTCCTCTTGGGTGTAATTGGCTTTGTAATTGAGGGTGGAATAGCCTTCTAATTCAATACTTACTTCGTTGTAGAAATAGTATTGGTTGGTTTTCCAACGTGCCAAAAAGTCGATTTGGCGTTTGATTTCTTCCACCGTGAGCAAGCCTCCGTGGGCAAAATCCATCATAACGCCCCGAAAGGCCATGGTGGGTCGGTCGGAAATAGTAACAAACGGTAGTTTGTCTCCTCGAACCAACTGACGGAGGGTTTGCACCGCATAATACAGCCCCGTTGAGGTTTCGGCGTCAATCGTAATGCCATTGGCAGTGACGGCCAACGTGTATTGTTCACGAGTACTGCCTTTGGTTGCCTCATCGGTTTCGGGCAAAGTACGACCTGCTGTTTTTACGGTATAACGAATCTTTGACGAAGCGAGTGAGGAAGCCATTTTCAACGGCTTCCCACTCCGCTCACTCAGGGTTTGTTTTAATTCGTTTAAAGCAAAAACAATGTCTTTTGGGGCCGTCGCAGGTACGTAAAGCGATATATTACTCAACGCAAGCTCCCCCTGTCCGTACTGAATCGAGGCAGGTTCGGGATATAGTGTGGGACGCGATTGGGCAAAAATCCCCGCAAACGCCCAAAAACAACTGCTTATTATCAGAATAAGGGATTTCATTTTCCTTTGTTTTTCAACCTTGGCAAAGTTTAAAACTTTGCCAAGGTTCTCTTTAATACGTCGCTCTGCCTCCCGACAAGTCGAAGGTAAAGCCCGTGGTGAAACTGTTCTTTGATGAAACAATATAGGCGGCCAAGTCGGCAGCTTCTTCCAACGTACCACAACGTTTCATCGGAATCTTATCCGTCATGTACTTGACCTGAACTTCGGGCATGGCATCCACCAATGGCGTACGAATCACGGCAGGTGCTAGGGCGTTGACCGTAATTCCGTCTTCGGCGTATTCTTTTCCCTGCACTTTGGTCAAACCAATCACCGCAGCTTTTGAGGCCGAATAAGCCAACATTCCCGCATTTCCCTCTTTCCCCGCAATGGACGCGATGTGCAAAATACGGCCGTATTTTTGGGCCAACATCGACGGTATCACTGCCTTTGAAGTATAAAAACAGCTCATAAAGTTGACATCAAACACCTTTTGCAAGTTTTCAGTGCTTACTTCATGGCTTTTGAGGTTGGTTACCCCTGTGATACCCACGCAGTTGACCAAAATATCTACTTTCGAAAAGCGCGCCACTACTTCTGCCACAGCTTCTTGTACTTGTGTTTCATTGGTAATATCAAGTCCGATGCGCAGGGTCTGCTCGCCATAGGCTTCAAATTCTTGTTGAAGACCTTTTTCGTTAAAATCAAGCAATGCTACGTGGGCTCCTTCGGCAAGGAGTTTCTTGGCGATTGCCAAGCCTATGCCTGATGCGGCTCCCGTTATGATGGCTATTTGTCCGTTAAATTCACTCATTTTCTACAAACGTTGCGCCTCTCCGAGGCGGTTTTGATGCATTATTTTATCCTACAAACGTTGCGCCTACAAACGTTGCGCCTCTCCGAGGCGGTTTTGATGCATTATTTTATCCTACAAACGTTACGTCTACAAACGTTTCGCCTCTCCGAGGCGGTGGGCAATGATACCCATTCGACATTCTGCACTCGAAATTCGACATTCTGTCATTACCTAAAATAGGTTGACCATAAAATGCTTAAATTCTATGGCGACTAAAAATTCAAAAACTGGCAAAAGTACAAAATTTCAGTTTCGTACTAGACGCATATTCAGCGAGGCGTTCAAACGA